>OIWP01000208.1_pt1 | contig 91537 bp, 104 predicted proteins | sample 1587661 | NCBI WGS metagenome assembly OIWP01 (sample SAMEA3888899, study PRJEB22519) | human gut metagenome | biome: human gut; feature: human-associated habitat; material: faeces | place: Denmark | collected 2010 | reverse complement strand
TAAGTCCGTTGTGGAAACGATTGCGGCGCTGAATGGTCTGCATGCGTCATTTGATCCTAAGCCATTGGCCGATGAAGCTGGAAATGGTTTGCATATCAATTTATCAGTATATGATGAAACAAGCAATTTGTTCGCGGATCAGAAAAGTGAATGCATGGCGGCTTTTACGGCGGGGATTTTACGCCGTATCCGGGAAATTAGTGTTTTCTTAAATCCAATGGTATGCAGTTATCAGCGGCTGGGACATTTTGAAGCGCCTAAATATATCAGCTGGAGTCATCAAAACCGGTCACAGCTGATTCGTATTCCGGCTGCCCAAGGTGAATACCGGCGGATTGAGGTGCGCTCGGCTGATCCGATGTGCAATCCTTATTTAGCCTTAAGCTTATTGCTGAGTGCCGGCTTGGAAGGCATTCACGATCAGCTGAAGCTGCCGGCGGCAGTTAATGAAAATCTGTATCAGCGCGATCATGATGAATTAGAAAAGCTGCCGGAGAATTTGCAGGAAGCGATTGAATTAGCCCGCGGCAGTGAATTTGTGCAAAAAGTTTTGCCGCAGCATTTGATTGATAAATATTTAGCGGTTAAGACTTTAGAGTTTCAGCATAACCGATAGGAGGGAAGAATATGGAGCGGTGTTTGTTAGTATCCAGTATGCATCATAAACAAGATTCATTGGCATCCTTTTTAAACACCGCTTTTCCTTCGGTAATGAAGATAGACAATGCGGCAGAAGCCAGAGTGACCTTATTGGATCAAGATTTTGACAGCATCGTAATCGATACACCATTAAAAGATGAATTCGGTCATATGCTTGCCATCTATGCTGCCCGCAATCCTTTAACCTCAGTAATTTTAATGGTACAAAATGAACGGGTTGATGAAATGTGCAAAAAGGTGCAGGAATATGGCGTTATGGTACTTGCGAAACCGATTGATGAGCAGCTTTTTACGCAAACCTTAAATCTGATGAAGGCGGCTCGTTACCGTATGACGGTATTAAAAAAGGAAAATGATGATCTGCAAAGTAAAATTGAAGAAATCAAACTGGTAGATAAGGCTAAATGTATTCTGATTGAACGTTTTCAGTATAGTGAACAAACAGCCCATCGCGCGATTGAAAAAAAGGCGATGGATCGCCGTATGAGCCGCAAAGAAATAGCCAGAATGATAATAAAGAATAGCGAGAGGAGAAAAGAATGAGAAAATATATATTTGTGACAGGCGGTGTCGTATCCGGTTTAGGTAAAGGTATAACCGGTGCGTCATTGGGACGTTTGCTTAAAGCAAGAGGGTATAAGGTAGCTTCGCAAAAGCTTGATCCTTATATTAATGTTGACCCGGGTACAATGAGTCCCTTTCAGCATGGTGAGGTGTATGTGACGGAGGACGGTGCGGAAACCGATCTTGATTTAGGTCATTATGAACGTTTTATCGATGAAAATCTGAATCATTATTCAAATCTGACGACGGGTAAGGTTTATTGGGAAGTATTGAATAAAGAGCGGCGCGGTGAATTTCTTGGTGAGACAGTACAGGTGATTCCGCATATTACCAATGAGATTAAGAGTTTTATTTATCAGGTCGGCGAGCAAAGCGGCTGCGATGTGGTTATTACAGAGATCGGCGGTACGGTGGGCGATATTGAAAGTCAGCCATTTTTAGAAGCGATCCGTCAGCTGTCAATTGAAGTTGGCCGGGAAAACTGCTGTTTCATTCATGTGACGCTGGTGCCTTATATCGCTGGCAGCAATGAGCTTAAATCAAAGCCGACACAGCATTCTGTCAAGGAGCTGCAGTCCTATGGCATTCATCCCAATCTGATTGTCACACGTTCTGACGCACCGCTTGATAATGATATTAAGCGAAAGATATCTGCATTCTGCAATGTGAAAAGCGATTGTGTCATTGATAATCAGACGATGCCGACCTTGTACGAAGTTCCTTTAATGCTGGAATCAGCAAATTTATCAGAAGTAGTCTGCCGTGAGCTGTCACTGCCAGCGAGAAGTATCGATTTAAAGGAGTGGCGGGCAATGGTGGAAACGATTCATGCCTGTGATAAAACTGTGCGGATTGCCTTAATCGGTAAATATGTAAAGCTTCATGATGCTTATCTGTCTGTAATGGAAGCCCTCAATCATGGCGGTTTTGAAAATGGCGCTAAGGTAGTGATTGACTGGGTAGATTCAGAAGGTATCCATGAAGGCAATGCCGCGGAAGTATTAAAGGATGTGGATGGTATTCTGATTCCCGGCGGTTTTGGCAGCCGCGGCATAGAAGGGAAAATTGCGGCAGCGCATTATGCGAGAGTGAACAACATCCCATATTTAGGCATCTGTTTGGGTATGCAGATCGCGACCATTGAATTTGCCCGCTATCAATTAGGCTTGAAGGATGCCAATTCATATGAATTTGACCCTGAAGCGAAGCATCATGTCATTCATTTTATGGCACATCAAAGCGATGATTTAGCCAAGGGCGGTACGATGCGGCTGGGCGCGTATCCGTGCCTGATCAAAGCTGATACGCTGATGATGGACTGCTACAGGCAGGAACAAATTTCAGAGCGGCACCGCCATCGTTATGAGTTTAATAATGATTATCGTTCTATGTTTGAAGCAGCTGGTATGGTACTCAGCGGTACTTCCTTGGATCAGCAGCTGGTTGAAGCAATTGAAATACCAGCCAATGATTTCTATATCGGGGTTCAGTTTCATCCAGAGTTCAAATCAAGACCGAATCACGCTCATCCATTATTTAAAGGCTTCATTAAGCATGCGCTGAAACACCAGCAGAAATAAGAAAAGGATTCCCATTTTGGAAATCCTCAAGCTATGATTTTAAAATCTCTAAATCGGACTTCTCATAGGCATTATGACCGGGAAGTCCTTTTTTATAGCGCCAGCAGCGAATGGCATCTTCAAGCTTTAACCCCTTGTTATCAGCGAAAAAAGCACGAATATATGTATTATATTCAAATTGCCGATCAATTGTGGTTGTTGTTTTCTTCTTTGCTTCCAGTATCTGGGCATAGGCAATAACGGCATCCTGATACGTTTTTCCGGCATTGCTTTTCAGCCAATTCTGAAACTGAACATTAAAGCTGAAGCTTTTGCCGATGGCCTGTTTGAAGAAGGCGCGGTGCTGTTCTGAACAGACGATGTTTTCCTCAATCAATGTATCCATCGTCAATACAGATGGACTATTCTTTGACTTTGCGGGTTTGGTTTGAATCAGTTTCTCACCGGTTTCAAGATAATGTGCGATGCGTTCAGTTAATTCATTTTTGCTGCCAGTTGCCTGTAAGCCGCATTCACGGCAGAAGCTGACAAGTTCTTCTTTCAGATAATAATAATTTTTAAATTCAGCGGCTGTCAGTTTGACTGACAAAGTGGGACGTGTTGACATAAGAGACTCCTTTATATTTATATAATTTCTAAGCTTGCGCCGCTTCCAACTTCTATAAGGCGCATACTTTTGCTGATTTCAGCTTTGGCATGAAATGAAACACAGTGGCACGGCGCAAGCAAATCAATTTGATTTGATTTTAAATAATCGATGGTTTGAGCCAGCCGTTCATCCACATCAAAGAGGTGAAAGCCACCGATAACACCAAGGATACGAGATTCATTACTCAGCTGTTTTGCAGTTTCAATAATATTACAGATGCCGCTGTGGGAGCAGCCGGTAATGATGAAAATTCCTTTTGAACTTTGATAGACAAGCGCACTGTCATCAAGCAGTAAATCTGGCACTAGCTTATGATCATGCCATGTCATGCCAATCGGCATCCTTGGTTCAAAGCTGAAATGCTGAGGTATTTCACCTAGATAGGTGATTGATGCGTTCAGCTTTATTGGGGTTTTACTCAAAATAAGGGAAGAGCTTGCCTTTAATTCCTGAACACTGAGCGGCGAACCTATATCTAATGAAGCCATGATTTTTTGATTAAAAGTATCCGGATGAGCGATGATTCGCTTATTCGCTAAGAGATGCCTCTCTTTCAGCCATTGTAAGCCACGCGTATGGTCATTGTGACCATGTGAAAGAACAATATCCATCGGCTGTGTTAAATCGATCTGAAGCGAAGCCGCGTTTCTCAGAAATACGTCCGAATAGCCAGTATCAAAGAGGAGTCTTTGATCACCCTCTTCAATATAAAAAGACAGAGCCGGTTCACCCAGATAATATTGATCGATCATTGTATTATTGTCACAGAGTATAGTTAATTTCATGGCAGACCTCGTTTTCACTATTCTAGCATACTTAAATTTATATGCAAGATATCAATTTGTAACAATTTGGCTTTCTGTAAGAAACTATTGCGCAATAAGAATTATGATGATACTTTATAGGAAATGGGGTGAGGTTATGAAAATCAGGATTCTTTTAGTTGAAGATGAGTTACAGCTAGGCCGTAATTTACAGCGTTTTTTGCTTCAATATTATGATGAAGTGATATGGGTGAACACTTATGAAAAAGCGATTGAGCACATAGCAGCGTCCTTTGACCTTTATCTTTTGGATATTCATCTGAAGGATGGCAATGGCCTTGATTTATGTAAAGAAATCAGAGCTGTGAACCATGAACCAATTATATTTTTAACTGTCTATGATGAGGAAAAGACAATTTTGAACTCTTATGCTTTGGGCTGTGATGATTATATCTGTAAACCATTTAGCCCCGCTGTATTAGTAGCACGCATTAATGCGGTTTTGAAAAGATCTAAAAAACATATCAATAAGCTGTGCTGTCATCAGCTGATTTTAGATCTGAATTTAAATAAATGTTTTATAGATCAGCAGGATATTAAACTGACACCGATTGAATTTAAAATCATGGTTATGCTTTTGAGAAATTCAGGACAGACGATACCAAGAGAAAGATTTCTTGAAGAAATATGGGATCGCAGAGGCAATTATATTGAAGATAATACATTAACTGTGAATATTTCAATGATTAAGCGGAAGTTACTCGCTTATGCTGCTTATCTTGAAACAACAAGGTCAATTGGTTATCGCTGGAGCGGTGAGGTGACAGAAATTGAAGAATAGAAAATATAAAATTATTTTTATTACTGCATGCATTGTTTTTTTCCTGTGTGTGATTCTGGCATTCTATTACCAACAAAAATATCTAACTGATCAATTGGTGGCTGGGCTTGGCAGTCAAGAACACATTGAATCGATATTCTTTCAGGGCGCCAGCCCTCAGCAAATAAAAGCGGGCTTTGATTATTTGCGGCAGCAAGGTTATGGTGAATCTGGTTATTTATACCTCAATCGCACATTGATTTATCGTTTACCGCTTTTAATCTTAGCAATAGCATCTGTTTTATTTGTGCTGACAGTATGGGCGTTGCAGCGGGCATATAGGAAGCAGCTGCAGGCAGATTTAGAAGTTCTGATACAAATTGTCAGGCATGAAGATGCGATGGAAAATGCATTATGCAGTGAAGATTTCTGCCGTTTGAAAGCGGCTATTGAAGAAATGAAGAAAGAGAAAATGAAACAGCAAAGCGAATATCAAAGGATGAATCAGCTGCAGTTGAATTACCTTGAAAATATCACTCATCAGATAAAAACACCATTAACTTCGCTGTTGCTTTTAATCGATATGTGTAGAAACGCCACTGCTGATGTATTGAATGAAAATTTAAATGAGGCGGAAGAAATATGTCATCAATTAGATGAAATTACATCTTTGCTGCTTAAGGCTGGCAAATTGCGTTCTAATCAAAATAATTTAAACTATGCAAAACTTCATATCAATGAATTACTAACAAATTGTGTAAATCAGACGATGATAAAATATCCCCAAATCAGGATTAGCTTCACGGCTGAAAGTGATTTTTATCTATGGGGTGATCAGACATGGCTGAAGGAAGCCTTCATTAATATATTGGATAATTGCTCACGATATAGTCCTGAGCATGCTTTAGTAACCGTATCCGCCTATCAAATAAGTGACAAGCTCTATATTAAAATCAAAGATGAAGGCCATGGTATTGATGAAGCTGAAATTGATATGATTTTTAATCGTTATCATCAAAGCAAACAGGCACATGAAGAAAGTCATTTTGGTATCGGACTGCATTTGGCAAAGGATATTATTAATGCTCATTGCGGGCAGATTGATGTACATAATGAAAAACCATCTGGCACATGTTTTACGATTAGTTTCGCACTGCTTCAAGGTGAAATGGCATATAATCACAAATCTTAACGTAATCTTAAGCAAAATGCGGTTTAATAGATTAAAAGAGGTGAAGCTATGCTGATTGAAATTAATAAATTAACCATGAAATATTCAACATTAAGAAGTCATAAAATGATTTTAAATGCTATTGATTTAAATATTGAAGCTAATAGCTTTGTAGCAATTACTGGCAGAAGCGGTTCTGGCAAAACTACCTTATTGAATTTGATTGGCGGCTTATTAAAGCCAGTCAGCGGTGAAATTTGCGTAAATGGTGAAAAGATAACTTCCTATCATGAGGCAAGATTAGCGGAATACAGACGTAAAAATATTGGTTATGTATTTCAAACGTATAATCTGATGCCTGAATTGACAGTCTATGAGAATATCTTGCTGCCCATTCATTTAGATAAGCAGAAAGAGGATCAGAAATATATTGATCAAATTATGAAGACACTAAATATTGAACAATTAAAAGATGCCTATATTGATGAGTTAAGCGGTGGTGAACAGCAGCGTGCGGCATTAGCCAGGGCGATGGCTAACAAACCAATCTTGATTCTTGCGGATGAACCGACAGGGAACCTTGATGAAGAGAATTCTTTAATTGTTTTAAATCTTTTGAAAACATGTCAGCGGCTATATAATCAAACCATTTTATTAGTGACCCACGATATGAATATTGCGAAACAGTGTGATCGTATATTTATCATCGAAAATGGATCAATGAGTGAAGCAGGTTCATGATGAGAAAATTAATGAATAAAAAAAGCCGCGGTTTCTTAATGAGAATTATCATTATTTTAGTGTGTTCCTCAATTTTTATGAGTTTATCATTTATTATTCAGCGTTCTATTTTTGAAACAAATCGAGAAAATTCACTGACTATCTATGGGGAATGGCAGGGGGCTTATTTTGATATTTCAGCTGATCAGCAGCAAATGATTGAAAATAATCAGCTCATAGCACAGAGTGCGACAATGAATATAATGGGGGAAGTGTTCGCTGATGAGCGGGTGATTGGCAGCATCGGTTTTATTGAAGAACCATTGATCGACATGGGCCGGCTGACATTAAAAGAAGGGGAATGGCCGACTAAGGAGAATGATGTAGTCATAGAATCTTACATTCTTGATAAGCTGCATATCGCTTATGAAGTAGGTCAAAGGATCAATTTAAATATTCGCTTAAATGATCGTGATGAGATAAATGCCGAATTTGTTTTATCAGGGATTCTAAAAAGTTATTCTGCTAATTGGCAATCTGATGGAGAATTGGTATCAATCTTCACAAAGGGGAATGTTTTTGACAGTACGGTTGACACTCATATCTTTATGCAATGCCAAGCCGGTTATGAAGATGTTTTGGATTCTCTTATCAAACATAAATTATGTGTAAAAAATACAGCGGCTGCCTTCCCTTTTGATATTCATGAACAGGGAAATCAGTCCTATCTCTATCTGCTTTTAATTACATTCATCTTATCCGTATCCATGATTTTTATTGCCTATTTCTTATTCTTATTGAAAGAAAGAGTGAATTTAATGACTTTAAGAGCCTTAGGTATGTCATTGAATCAACTTAGCTTGCAGTTATTTAAGGCATCCATATTGGTATGTATCTTGTCGGTGTTATTAAATTACTTGATCTGTATGGCTGTTATAGGCTGCTTAAATATGGTCTTTAAGCACTTAACAGCTTCAGGCATCATTTTTAGTTATGCGTTATCTGATTGGTTCATTGTAAGTGCGGTATTGTTTGTAATATCAATCGCAGGTTTTATATTTGCTTCAATATTTATGCGTAAAATGACCTTAACCGGTAATTTCAGCATTCAAAGCAATGTGAATAAGCGTCATCGCAAATATAGAGGAAAATATTTATCCGCGTTTTATTTAGGTATGCGTCATTTTAATAATAACCGAAAAGCGGCTTATTTGCAGTGTATCAGTATTACTCTATTATTGTTATCCACTTTCTATCTTTCATATAATTATCAAAAGGAACAAAATAGCGTCAACTTTTATCAAGACATTCCTGATTATGTGCTTGATGGCCGTAACAGTTCTTTAATGTTTCCAAGACAACAGGTCATTAATCCTTTGCTGTTAGACGATTTAAACTCTCTTGAGGGAATAGATAAAATTTATTCTTATTATGAAACAGATCCCATGAATGATGATTATTCTTTTGAATGGGAAGGTTATCAAGTTTCGCCAATTCTCAATGAAATTTCATTTATGCAGCGTGAATCAGGCAAAGTTATCGGTCAAATCGTAATTATAGATCCAATAAAGAATCCTGAGCTTTTTAATTTAGTGCTTAATGATATAGATGAGGGAGAACTTGATATTGAAGCCTTCAATAAAGGAGAGAGCGCTTTAATGTATTTACCGGATATTGTCGTGCCAAAGGTTTGGTCAAATCGCAAGGGAAGCAGTTTTATATATTATCAGGGAGAAGTCATCAAGGATCAGCTGCAATTAATTCATGAAGATACATTAAGTGTTGGCAGCATGATTCATGTAGAACGAAAAGATTTTGATAACTCAATACCTGTTACTGGCTTGATTCGACAGTATAATGACAGTAGAGTTTTCAATATGTTTTATGATGTATATTGTTTAATTGTCAGTCCGGCATTTATACCACAATTAAATGGGGTTAATGAAATAAGTATTTTTATAAAGTCTAATGTGGATGGTGAACTTTTAGATAAACAGCTTTCAATAATTGCCAGCGAATATCCGGGTGTGAGCTTTACCAACTATCGTGAAGAAGCAAGCTTGAGAGAGGTTAACTTACAATCAAAGTGTTTCTTGTATATTACTTTATTTGCTTGTATGATTTCGATTGTAATTATGATTCAAGTATTCATTTCTTATAATAAAAGTGAAATAGCATCTACCAATATTGATATTCTAAAAAAACTGGGGGCTAATAAGAAAACATGCCGTATTTATTATTTGTCGGGCGAAGTAATGATTCTTTTATCATCAGTTCTTATGGCTAATATTTTGTTTGTATTAACGGTTGCTTATGAAATGAATTCATTGAATGAACATTTGGAAATTAAATATACACTAAGTGAAATGTTTAGTAACTATGCTTTACCTTTACATATAGGTTTGATGATGTTTGTGGGAATCGTACTATTCGTGATTTCAATAGCGTTCAGCAATCAACATATCAATAATCATACTTAAGCTAAGGAGATAATGCAATGAAAAAAATGTTTTTATGTTTTACCCTGTTACTCTGCACTATGTCCAACATGAACCATAGAGCAGCAGACAGCTATTCTGAGATAAATGATATTGCAGCTAATGTACAAGCTTCTCATGAAATTGAAGCATTTTTAAATGAACTCGGCATCGATTTGGATGCTTTCTATGATGAAAATATTAACTTAACAGCGGCAGAAGATTCTTATGGCGGCGCTTGGATTGATGAGAATAATGTTGCGCATGTTGCCTTTACAAGGATAATTCCTGAAGTGAATTTACTGACAAAGACTGAATTTGCGAAAGTTATGATTGAAAAGGCTGATTTTTCCTTCGCTGAATTGCTGCAATTGCAAAACTTAATATTTCAACTGGAGATAGACGCGGTTTATTCTATTGCAATTGATGAATCTGGTAATTGTTTGCTGGTAGGCATAGCCAATGATGAATCAATTGCAGAGATATTCGATGCGATTCAAACCGTTAATACAGAAAATGTTAAAATTAAGTTTGAAATTTCGAAAGGTTATAAACGATATTAAGGATTAGCAGAGAAGTCCTTTGTGGATTTCCGTAAGCTTCCGGTTGTATTTTAATAGTCATTGAGACACGGTTTAGCTGCCGTGTTTTTTCATTTATATATAAATTGTATGCTGAAACGTGGACAGGCTTAGTAACGTCCGATTACTTTAATTCATAATATGGCTCTTAAGTAAAACCGATAAAAAACCTCTTTAATTCTTAAGAAATTCTAAAATTTCTTTTCTTACGAAAATGAAATTTGCTCAGTGTTTAATGTCAGCCGCAAGTGTGCTATAATTAGACGAGTAAAGGAGCGGGTGCTATGAAAATCTGTCTGTATTTTGAAGGAGAAAAGATGATTTCTACCTCTGGGATCGGCCGTGCCTTGAAGCATCAAAAAGCGGCTCTGGCTTCACAGGGGATTGAATATACCTTGGATCCAGATGATGATTATGACATCCTGCACATTAACACGGTAGGTCCCAGCAGTCTTGGCGTGATTGCTAAAGCTAGGAAAAGGGGATTAAAAGTCATTTATCATGCACATTCAACGGAAGAAGATTTCCGCAATTCGTTTGTATTGAGTAATCAGATTGCGCCGGTATTTAAAAAGCTGCTGATCACATGCTACTCAAAAGCGGATTATATTATTACGCCGACACCGTATTCAAAATCATTATTGGAAGGTTATGAAGGGATCAATGTACCCATTGTGGATATTTCAAATGGTATAGATCTTGACCGCTTTCACTATAATAAAGAGAAGGTGAAGGCTTTTCGTCGTTATTTCTCATTAAAAGATGAGGATAAGGTTGTTATATCAGTAGGCTTGTATTTTGAACGTAAGGGTCTGTTAGATTTTATGGAGGTAGCAAAGCAGCTGCCGCAGTATAAATTTATCTGGTTTGGCTATACACCGCTTTATACAGTGCCTAAGAAGATCCGTGAAGTTATTGAGGAAGATCATCCGCATAATGTGATTCTGCCGGGTTATGTTAAGGGTCCGGTTATTGAAGGCGCTTATGCGGGTGCTGACTGCTTCTTTTTCCCAAGTAAAGAAGAGACAGAGGGAATTGTTGTTTTAGAAGCCTTAGCAAGTTCCCAGCAAGTATTATTAAGAGATATTCCAGTATATGATCCATGGCTGCTTCACGGTGTTAACTGCTACAAAGGCAAAACGGTTGCCGATTTTGTAGATTTAACAGAAAAGATCGTTGAAGGAAAAGTGGACAATCTGACAGAAAATGGCCGCTTTACGGCTGAATCAAGAAGCATTGAATGTATTGGGGAGAAATTGCGAGAGGTTTACGAGAAAGTGTTGGCTCTGTGAGCGGGGTAGTCTATGAAACAAGTATCTAAAAAATATATATTGAATCTGCTGCTTATCCTTTTGCTGACAGGCTTTGCTTTATGGTTTGCATTAAAGGATGATTATGAGCAGGTGCTGGGAGTGTTAAAGAATATTTCCTGGTTCAGTATGATTATTATCATCATTGGCTCATTATTCTATAACGGCATGGTAGGCTGTATCCTGACATCCATTGCCCGTGAGCATAAGCATGATTATAAGCTGAAGGACGGAATCGTCGTTGGCTTTATCGGCAGCTTTTTCAGCGGCATTACACCCAGCGCGTCAGGCGGTCAATTTGGACAGATCTACGCGTTTAAAAAACAGGGAATTCGGCCCAGTGAAGGCGCAAGTATTCTCTGGCTTGATTTTATTACTTATCAGACAGTATTAATGTTGTATGCGGCTTTATTGATGATTCTTCGCTTTGGTTATTATTATGCCAATTATTCATTCTTATTTACCTTTATATTTATTGGCTTTTTATTGAATTTCTCGGTCATCGGCCTGCTTTGGACCATGGCTAAATTTCCTAAGCTATATATGAAGCTGAGCGGTACGGTTGTCAGGCTGCTGCATAAGATGCACATTGTAAAGGATGAGGAAAAGACATTGGCCAGTTGGAATGAACAGTTATCGTCTTTCAATATTGAAATAAACCGCAACCGCAATAACAAAAAGCTGATTTTGAAAGTTGCCGGTTATAACGTGATTCGATTAACGATTTATTTTTCACTGCCGTTTTTTATCGGTTTAGTATTAGGCGTACCGGCTAAGGATATGCCGATTATCGATGTGATTGCGTTATCATCCTTTGTGACAATGTCTAATTCATTCTTTCCGGTTCCCGGCGCCAGCGGCGGTACGGAAATGATGTTTGTGCAAATATTCTCTTTATTAATTTCAGCAAAATATGCATCAAGTATTATGATTATCTGGCGATTTGCCACCTATCATCTGATTCTGCTGATTGGGGGCACGTTGTTTATATTTATCAAACAGCATTCCGCGCACGGGATGCAGACAGAAGAATAGGAGGCGTCTTATATGCGGATAGGATTATTTAGTGACACATATCTGCCGGATATCAATGGGGTAGTATCATCCATTGTTACACTGCAGAAAGAGCTTGAAAAGAATGGACATGAAGTTTTCGTGATTGCCAACCATAAGGGGCTGCTGCATTCAAAACGTGAAGGGAACGTACTGCGGCTGCCGGGCTTTGAATTGAAATGGCTGTATGGCTATATTTTGTCAACACCCTATCATTTCTCAGCGAAGGATGATATTAAGGCGATGAATCTTGATTTAATTCATGTGCATACTGAATTCGGGATCGGTATCTTTGCACGTATTGTAGCAAAGGATCTCGGTATTCCCCTTGTTTGTACTTACCATACAATGTATGAAGATTATACTCATTACATTAATAAGTTTGATATTGAAGGTATTGACAAGGTAGGTAAAAAGGTGACTGCTTCCTTCTCTAAAATGGTTGTTGATACATGTGAAGCAGTTATCGCACCAAGTGAAAAGACACGGGAAGCATTAGTTAAATATGGTGTTACCACACCGATTCATATTATTCCAACCGGTCTTGATTTGGATAAGTTTAACCGGGAACGTATTCCGGCTGAGGATATTCAAAAGCTGCGCGCTCAGTATCATCTAAGTGCTGAGGATAAGGTCATGCTTTACGTTGGCCGAGTAGCGCATGAAAAGAGTATCGATGTTGTAATCCGCGGCTTTGTGAAGGCAGCGAAAAGTAATCCGCATTATAAGCTAATGATTGTAGGCGGCGGCCCTGATCTTGAGGAATTGAAGGATTTGGCTGCTTCATGCGGCATTGCTGATCAGGTGATTTTCACAGATAAGCAGGACCGTGATCTGGTGCCTGTCTTCTATGCGGCGATGGATGGCTTTGTATCCGCGTCATTAAGTGAAACACAGGGGATGACATTTATTGAAGCGGCAGCCAGCGGATTGCCGGTATTTGCCCGTCATGATGATGTATTGGATGATTTATTAGAGGATGGCAAGAGCGGTTATTTCTTTGAAGAAGAGACATTTAGCGATAAGGTCATTGAATTCTTCACATTGGATCAGGAAACGGTGGAAATGATGAAGCATAATGCCCGCCGTCAAAGCGCGCAGTATGACTGTCATACTTTCTATACCGCTGTGCTTAATGTTTACGAGGAAGCCGTTAATTCCTATCATAAGACATTGGATGTAAAACGGATTAAAACAATGGATGATTGTGTGCTGATTACGCTGCTTGATAATAAAGAGGATGAAATCAAGGTGCTGGTCAGTGTGGAAGATTACTTTGCGTTTGAAATTAAAAAAGACGGAGTTATTCACCAAAGTGTGCTTGAAGAGCTGCAGCTTCGTGAGAAAGTATTAAAAGCATGGCGTTTATGTATCCGTAAAATATCAACCAAGGATCGTACACGCAAAGAAATGTATGATATATTGGTAGAAGATGGTTCTTTGGATATTAAACAGATTAATGATATGATTGATAAGCTTGAAGATAAGGGCTATGTCAATGATACCTTGTATATGTTTAATCAGATTGAACACAAGCAGCGCTCGCTTGAAGGAAAAGGCAAGATTATTCGTGATCTTGTGAAAAGGGGACTGCCGTATGAAAGTGTTTCTGAAGCATTAGATACCCTTGGCGATGCGACAGAAAAAACAAAAGCCTTCCATTACGCGCAAAAGCTTCAGCTGTCAATCAAGGGACAGTCATTGAAAATGAAAAAACAGAAAATGAAGCAGCGGCTGATTGTTCAGGGATATAGTCCAACACTCGCCGACGAGGTAATCGCACAGATGGATTTTAATGAAGAGGCTGGCGAACAAGCTGCTTTGCTTGAAAAGGCAATCCAGAAAGCATTAAAGACATATTCAAAAAAATATGATGGTCAGGAATTGAAAAATGCGATTTTACGCTCTTTAATCCGCAAAGGCTTTACATCGGAAGATGTACTGATTGCCATCAATGGAATGGAGATTTTTAAATGAAACATGTAAATGAATTTATCGATGGAGATCACGGTACTTATGTATTATTGATTTCTCAGTTAAGCAAAGGTGTTACCGCTAAGGGTTCACCCTATCTTTCACTGACGCTTCAGGATAAGACAGGTGTCATTGAAGGAAAGCTATGGTCAGCCCGCCCGGATCAGCTGGCTAATTATAAACCGGGAATGATTCTTGAATTTGAAGGCGAGGTTTTGTCACATAATAAACAGCTGCAAATGCGGGTAAATGATTGCCGTGTACTGGACCGCAGTAAATTTGATATCCGTGATTTTGTGCGTGAGGGAGATATATCACGCGCTGAACTGAAACGTCAGATTAGCGAAAAGATTGATAGTATTAAAAATCCTAAGCTGCATCTGTTAATCAGCAAGGTGATGGAGCATTTTGAAAAGGATTTTTATGCTTATCCGGCGGCGGCTAAAAATCATCATGATTTTGTCGGCGGGCTGGCAACGCATGTATTAGGCATGCTGAGAGTCGCGGATGCGTTATGCGCGATTTATCCGATGCTTGATCGTGATTTGTTAGTCAGCGGGGTAATTGCTCATGATATTGGGAAATGCATCGAATTAAGCGGGCCGGTTATTACTGAATATACGATGCCTGGTAAGTTATTGGGACATATTTCAATTATGCAGACGATTGTGGATGAAACCGCAAAAGCAAATAATATTGAAGGTGAAGAAGTGATTTTGCTTCGGCATATGATCCTTTCTCATCATGGCGAGTATGAGTTTGGCTCACCTGTCCTGCCAATGATTCCAGAGGCAGAGATTCTTCATTATATTGACAATATTGATGCCCGAATGAATTCACTGACTAAGGCGCTGGACGGTGTTGCTGAGGGAGAATTTACACCGCGTATTTTTGCTCTTGAAAACCGTAGCTTCTATAAGGCTAAGAAAACGAAAGAATAATGCTGGGAATGGTTCAAACCATTCCTTTTTCAAATGTTAAATTCAACAGAAATAGAATAGCTCGCATTTTAAATAATCAAAGTGAGAGGTAATAAAATAACAGATAAGTATAATGAATAAGAGAGGTAAACTTGTGGATGGGATAGATAAATTAAATCAGGCTATCGATTATATTGAACAGCATCTAAATGAAGATATTGATTATCAGGTATTGGCTGATATTGCCGGTTGTTCAAGTTATTATTTTCAGAAATTATTTTTATATATGGCACAGCTTTCATTAAGTGAATATATTCGTTTCCGCCGGTTATCAATGGCTGCGGTTGACCTTCAGAAAACAAAGTGCAAAGTCATCGATGCCGCATTAACTTATGGCTATGATTCACCCACAGCTTTTAATCGCGCGTTTAAAAGGTTTCACGGTGCCGCTCCTTCTATGGTTAAACAGGGAAAAGCATCGTTTATCGCCTATCCGCCGATTCGTTTTTCAGTATTAAAGCAGGGCGGTGATGAGCTGAGTGTGCGCATTGAAAAGAAACCGGCTATTCGCATACTTGGCATTGCCTGTCCGCTGGCTAAAAATTTGGAACAGAATTTTAAGGCAGTTCCTGATCAATGGCAGGCGGCTGTTGTCAATGGCAAACTGATTGAGTTAGTATTAATGAATAATGCCTATCCCAATGCGTTGCTAGGCGTCAGCATTCACCATGGCGAGGAATGGAAATATATGATAGCGTCAGCATCAACCATAAATAACCATGATTATGAAGAATATTTTATTCAGGCAGGTTCATGGGCAGTGTTTTCTGGGCAGGGAGATAATCGTTCATTACAAGCTTTACAACGGCGTGTTTTACTTGAATGGCTGCCGACTTCTGGTTATGAATGTGATGATGCGGCCGATGTTGAGGTTTATTTTAAGGCAGATCCGCATTCGGCAATCTATGAATACTGGCTGCCGATTAAATAGGAGGAATTATGACAAGTTCAAAAATTAAAATGACAATTGATGCTCCACTGACATGTGTCTGGGAGGTTGTGACTTCGCTTGAAAATTATACTTGGCGCAGTGATATAAGCAAGCTTGAAGTGATCAATGATAAACAATTTGTGGAAATTTCGCAAGAAGGGATTTCTACCTATTTTACGATAACTGTCACAAAGCCATATCAGCAATGGGCGTTCGATATTGAGAATGACAATATGACAGGGCATTGGATCGGTAATTTTACAGACCATGAAACTTACACAGAGGTTGAATTTATTGAAACAGTTACAGCTAAAAAGATACTGATGAAACCTTTTATTAAGATGTATTTAAAAAAGCAGCAGGCTATATACTGTCAGGATTTGAAACAGGCTGTTAAGGATAAAAATTGAAATTATTATCAGTGAGGAAAAAGCTTCATATATCGCTGATTTCATTATCTTCTTATAATTATGGTGTAAACCCTAAAAAGGATTTACGTCTTGGAAAATGTTTGTGTTACATAGAGTGATATAAGGGAAGGTTCTCCATACCCTTATATTCAATCGCTTTAGAAGGATTCTAATTCATTTTCAACAGCTATTACAATAAAAATTTGCACCTTAACACACTTTATGTTAAGATGCAAATTTTTATGTTTTGATGATTTAAATCAAAGATAATCCTTCCCGCAAGCTTCCTTAATTCAATCGTTTAGTTACTCTGTAAATCATTGCCAGGCTCTTATATTGAATTTTAATTATTTTAAAAGGGCACAGATTTCATCCATTGCCAGATAATCCTCAATCGTTTTGATTACACCGGGAAAATCAGCGGTATTTGAATGAGTGATAACAATGATGCCTTTTGCTTTTGCTTCATGAGCACAGCGGATGCCGGTAATAGAATCTTCAAAAACATAGCAGTCTTGAATATCGCAGCGGATGTTCGCGGCTGCTTTTTTAAACATGGCAATTTTATTTTCATAAGTGTTATCATCATAAACGATTTTCTGCGGGTCAAACCAGCGATCTAATCTAAATACATCAATAAAGAACTTGATATTGGCAAGTATTGACGCGCTGGCAATATTCATCGGGATATTTAAGTCATGCAGCTTGTTTAAAAAGTCCTCTAAACCATCTACCAGATGATATTGAGTACCGGCTTGCAGAGCAATCTCACGATAGAGGGCTTCCTTTGCTTCAGATAACTTATTTGCTTCTTCAAATGTGACATCAGGTTTGAGATATTCGATGATTTTAACATTAGGTTTACCGTGCATCATCTGCATTTCTTCATCAGTAAATGGCTCTTTGCGCAATGCCTTAGAGAATTCTTTCCATGCCTGTTCATGATAAATGCCGTCAAAGACCATTGTTCCGTTAAAATCAAAAATTACTGCTGGTTTCATGACTGTCCCTCTTTTCAGATAAAGCATACCTTTTATTATTATCAATTGCAATCCTTTTTATGACATGTGTACCCCTGTTGAATCATTGTGGTATATAATAGTTACAATAAAATTCTTAAACCTTTATTTCTATTAAAACTTCATGTGATGAATCAAAGCGGCAAATGGATGATAAATGCATTTACTGGCTCTGAATAAATGTTTAAACTAAAGCATGACGCATATTAACAATCTTTATGGCTTGCAAATGCCAAAGTGTGTCATTATAATTTAGACATTGGAGGCGTACTATGAAAATACGTGAAACGATTGAAAAGCAATTAGAAGAAGTTAAAGCAAATCGCCGGTCTCTGCATAAGATTCCTGAAATTGGATTAAATACAGTGAAGACGGCTGCATATCTGCGGGCAAAGGGGATTGAATACGGGGTGGACAGCATTGATGACACATTGATTGAGAATGGTCTTGTGATGCAGATCAAAGCTGCTGTGCCAACTGATAAAGGTATCGGTCTGCGTTCGGATATTGATGCTTTGCCAATGGGGGAAAAGACGGGTGTTTCTTTTCAGAGTGAGCATGAGGGCTGTATGCATGCATGCGGTCATGACGGCCATATGGCGGCAATGCTGGGAACAGTTCAATATTTGTGTGAGCATCGTGATCAGCTGACTCAGAATGTAACGATTGTCTTTCAGCCAGGGGAAGAAAGTCCAGGCGGCGCTAAGCCGATGATCGAGCATGGTCTATTTGATAAATATAAGATTGATTGTATGATTGGCATGCATGTAGTCGGTGATCTTCCGGAAGGGAAAATCGGCTGCCGGCCGGGTCCGATGATGGCCCGCAATGGTGAATTTCAGTTTACCGTTAGAGGCTATGCGGCCCATGGCGCAATGCCGCATGACGGCAAGGATGCAATTGTAGCTGCCTGTTCATTGGTTATGAATCTGCAGACGATTGTTTCAAGAAATGTAAATCCGTTAGACAGCGCCGTTATTACTGTCGGTAAGCTGAATGCCGGCGAGGTGCGTAATGTGATTGCCGATAAAGCTGAAATCATTGGTACGATGCGTTCTTTTTCTGATGCGAATTATGAAATGATGAAACAGCGGATGCATGCGGTTGCTGAGGCGATCGCGCAGATGTTTAATGTTGAGGTTGAGCTTGTGATTGATGATTTCTATGCGGTTGTTAATAATGATGAAAAGCTGACGGCGATGCTGGCGGAGGTTGTAGGCGAAGATTATGCAGAAATCGCACCGCGGATGATTGCCGAGGATTTCTCCTTCTATCAGCAGATCGTACCAGGTCTATTCTATTATACAAGTGTTGGTGATGCAGATCATCCTTACCAGATTCATGACAGCCGGTTTATGTATCGTGAGGAATATTTGCTGAACGCGATTGAAACGAATGTACGGCTGATGGAAAAGCTGGGTGTTTTATGCGGGTAGATTGTCATTGTCATATCCTTTATGGTGTGGATGATGCGTCGAAGCAGTGGCAGGACAGCTTGGCAATGCTTCAGATCGCGGTACAGGACGGCATCGATGTGATCCTTGCTACTTCCCATGTGCATCCTAAATTTCCTGAGAATAACAAACAGCGCTTTGATTGCGCGTTAGCTCAGGTACAGCAGCTGGTAAAAGAGTATCAGCTGCCGATTCGTATCGTAAAGGGCGGTGAAATCTTTTTTTCACATCAATGCCCAGATATGATGAATGAAAACCGTCTAATCACTATGGGCAGCAGCCGCTGTCTGTTAACTGAGCTGCCGTGGATTGAAGATGAACAGGATCAGGATGCTGATGTAATTCTTACCGAATTGCTGAACCGCGGCTATATCCCGGTGATCGCTCATCCGGAACGTTATGCTATCGTGCATGAAAATTATGATCGATTGCGGAAATGGAAAGCAATGGGCTGTTATCTGCAGACGAATAGAACGAGTCTATTAGGCTTGGATCGAATAGCAATAGCGAATCAAACCGCTGAAAAAATGCTTGAAGACGGTTTGATTGATTTGATTGCCTCGGATGCCCACCGTTCTTTCCCGCCGCGTATCCCAGTTTTATCAGATGTTCATGCGCTGATTGAACAAAAACAAGGGAAAGCAGCAGCCGATCGATTATGCGGTGAGACAGCTTATCAATTATTTCAATTAGATCAAGAATAAGCTTTGTTTAAATGAATTGGAAATTAATGGTAAAACTGATATAATCAGTTTATATTCGGAGGTAGTTTATGAAAAAAATAGCTGCATTGCTTTGCGCCTGTCTGATCCTAGGCGGCTGTTCTTCGCAAAATCCATATGAGAAGGAACTGGACCCTAAAAATCCAATTACTTTAACCTTATGGCATTATTATAATGGTATCCAGAAAACAGCGCTTGATAATATGATTGAAGAGTTTAATAATACAGTTGGTTCAGAGAAGGGAATTGTTGTCGAGGCAAATAATGTAGGCAGTATTCTTGAATTGACCGATAAAGTGAAAGAAGCGGCAGCCGGTAAAGTCGGCGCCTCTGAAATGCCGGAAATATTTACCGCATATGCAGATACCGCTTATGAATTAAATGCGGATGGCTATGTTGCTGATTTAAGTCAGTATCTAAGCGCGGATGAAATCAGCGAGTATGTTGATGGCTATGTGCAGGAAGGCATGTTTGATAATGAATTAAAGATTTTCCCGGCCGCGAAGGCTACGGAATGTCTGCAAATCAATAAAACGGACTGGGATCGTTTCGCAGATGCAGCTGATGTCAGTCTGGATGATTTAAAGACTGTTGAAGGATTAAATGAAGTAGCTGAAAAGTATTATGCATATACTGACGCGCTTACGCCTGATATAAACAATGACGGAAAGCCTTTCTTTGGCCGTGATGCGGTAGCTAATTATTTTATTATCGGCTGCAAGCAATTAGGGATGGAAATCTTTGAGGTGAAAGACGGACAAGTTACACTGAATTTTGATAAGGATGTAATCAGAAAAATCTGGGATAATTATTATGTTCCTTATGTAAAGGGCTATTATCTGGATAAGGGCCGTTTCCGCAGTGATGATGTGAAAACGGGGGATATCATTTCTTTTGTTGGTTCTACAAGCGGCATTCCTTATTTTCCTACACAGGTAATCAAGGATGACAATACAAGTTATGATATTGATGTGATCTTCCAGCCGGTACCGGTATTTGAAGGCGGCAGTAAGGTTGCTGTTCAGCAGGGGGCTGGAATGGTTGTGTCAAAAACCAGTGAAGTCAAGGAGTATGCATCAGTTCTTTTCCTGAAATGGTTTACTGAAACTGAACGTAATATTGATTTTACGATTAATTCAGCTTATCTGCCGGTGAAAAAGGAAGCCAATGATCTTGAAGTAATCCATTCATTGATTAAAGAGAATGGTATTGATATGGATGATTCAATTTTAGCCGGTCTTGATGTAGCGATTAATACGGTTAATGATTATGAATTATTTACAAGTAAAGCCTTTGATCATGGCACTGAAGCCCGCTCATTGCTGCAGGCCGCTTTGATTGATGATGCTAAAGCAGCCCGCCAGCAGGTGATTGAACTGATTAACTCAGGCTCATCCAGAGATGAAGCGCTAAATCAGCTGATTAATGACCAAATTTTTGATGAATGGTATAGCAGGCTTAAAACGGAGTTAGAAAAGCTGATATAGGAAGGGTGCAGATATGCGGTTGAGAAAGTCGTCAATTACTGACAGAACATTGTTGATGATGATAATAGTCGTACTGATTCAGTCAGTAATTTTTGCTGCGACCTTACTGAATGGTGATATTGTTGAGAAAACAAATCAGAATGCTTTTGATACAATGAATGAAAAGGTAACCAACCGCCGTACCTATTTAGAAAATGACATGATTCAGCGCTGGAGCAATCTTGAATCTAAGTCAGTAATGATGACTGATAAAATCATCGCTTATCTTGATGAACAGCAGTTAACCATTGATGAATTAGCGAAAAATACTTCAGCCGCAGTGCCGCTGATTGATGCTGTGAGTGAGGATATTATCAGTATCCTGCGAACCAATCAAGTAACCGGCGCATTTTTAATATTGGGCAATGACAGCAGTGACAATGTCCAGACAAATGGTATCTATCTGCGGGATATGGATCCCATCGCTAACCCGAATGATAATTCAGATCTGCTTTGTCTGAGGGCTCCGGCCAGTATCACTGAAGGGTTAAATATCCCTTTAGATATTTATTGGAATCCTCAGTTTCAGTTTAATGAGGAGGATAAGAGTGATATCTTTTATTATCGCGTTTTATCAGTAGCGGCTCAAAATCTGCAGGCAGCGCATAAAGATCTGGGGTATTGGAGTTCGAGCGCCACGGACAGCAATGGTGTTGATGTCATACTGTATACACTGCCGCTCTTGGATCATGATGGCAACGTGCTCGGTATTCTTGGTGTTGATGTGTCGCTTGATTATTTAAAGAGTCTGATGCCGTCCAAGGAATTAAACAGCAATGCTTCTTATCTGTTAGCTAAAATTACGAATCAAACCGCTCAATTGGAATATATCGCCGCCAGCGGGCCGCTGTATACGAATATTTTTCATAGTGAACCTACTGTATCAATTCTTGATAAAACAAATTATATCAACGCGTTTGAATTTGAAACTGAGGAGAATAATCAGGTTTACGGCAATGTGCAATTGCTATCCTTATATAACACAAATTCACCATATGCTGATGATTCATGGGTTTTAGTCGGCTTGATGCGCGGTCAGGATCTGAAATTTTTTACTAATGAATTATATAAATCGTGTCTGCTTGCCAGTCTGCTTTCATTTGCGGTATTATTTGGTGTTATTTTGGTATTAAGCCGTTCATTTACTCATCCGATTCGAAAATTGGCTAAAGAGGTTAAGAATTTTAATCCAAATGAACCAGTGAAACTAAATCCAACGAATATCCTCGAAATCGATAACCTAAGCAGTGCGATTGAAGAACTGAGCCGTGATGTGGCGGAAACCGCCTCTTCCTTTGGCAGAATTATTTCGATGACCAGCTATCCATTCAGCGCTTTTGAATATTATACCGATCAGGAACGCTTCTTCTGTACTGATCAGCTATTGGCTACGATCGGCATTAGAGATGCCCAGCTGCAGATTAAGAATAAAGAAGATTTGATTTATCTGCTTGAGCTTTTGGATAAGCAATATCCGTCTACTCGTGTTGACAATCAGATTCGTATTTATCGAATTGCTGATGATATTGATCACAAACAGCGCTGGATACGCATGCATATCATGAAAGAAGCCAATCATATTTATGGTGTTGTAGAAAATGTAACCAGTGAAATGCTGGAGCTGCATAAGGCTGAATATGAGCGTGATCATGATGTGCTGACCAGCTTATTAAACCGCCGCGCATATACTGAAAAAATGAATAAGTTATTTAAACAGCATGATCAGCTGAAAGTAGCGGCATTAGTCATGTCTGATTTAGATAATCTGAAATATATTAATGATACATTTGGTCATGACTGCGGTGATGATTATATCCGCTTGATGGCTAATGTGCTGAAATCTTCTTATCCGCCTCAGCATTCTATTATCTCAAGAATTTCCGGTGATGAGTTCTTTGTATTCTTATATGGCTATGATTCAAAAGAAGAAATACAGAAAATACTCGGTGAGTTTGAGAAGAATATGAATGAATGTGTCTGGAAATTACCGGATGGCAGTTTTAGTAAGCTGCGGGCAACCACAGGTGTTGCGTGGTATCCGAATGATGCGATAGAGTTAACTTCATTGACGAAGTATGCGGATTTCGCAATGTATCGGATGAAGCATACTCAAAAGGGCAGTTTGTATTTCTTTGATCAGGAGGAATATGAAAATGATGCGTATCTGCTTCAGGCTAAGGAAGATTTGAATAAGCTGATTGATCAGGAAATGGTAGCTTATCAGTTCCAGCCAATCGTTGATGCTCATACAGGTGAGGTCTATGCGTATGAAGCGCTGATGCGTTCTAAATTAGCAGCCTTTATGAACCCTCTTGATATCTTGAGGATTGCCAGAGCGCAGTCGAAGCTTTATTTTATTGAACATCTGACTTTCTTTAAGGCGATGGAGGATTATGTAAAACAACCGGGTTATGAAAAGTATCGGCTGTTTATCAATACGATCGCAAATCAGGTTTTAACGGCAGAGGATATTGCGGAATTCAGTGCTAAATATTCAGATTATCTGCCTAATTTAGTGTTAGAAATCACAGAAGCGGAGAAGCTTGAGGATCGCCCGGCAAAAGAAAAGCGCCGTTTAGTCGATGAATGGCATGCGAAGATCGCGGTTGATGATTATGGAACCGGTTATAATGGTGAATCTGTCTTGCTGCAGGTTGAACCAGACTTTATTAAGATTGACCGTTCAATTGTGCATAATATCAGTTTTGATGAGAATCGGCAGATTCTGCTTCAGAATATTATTTCATACTGCAAAGAAAATCATATTCTGATTATCGCAGAAGGAATTGAGAATGAGTTGGAGATGAAGACGCTGATCAATGCCGGTGTTGATTACATGCAGGGCTTCTATCTAGCTCAGCCTGCTTATGAATTGCAGGATATCAGTGAACAGAAGAAGCAGTTGATTCGTGAATATTATGAAACAAAATAAACCTCTGACGAGGTTTGTTTTTGTATATGTACATTGTTTTGCTTATATGATTTATATTTTAAATGATTATTTAATGAATAAATGACAAATTAATGCATACATTATTGGGATGAACATGGCTGGTAAAAAGTTTGCGGCTTTTATTTTGGTAACTTTCAGCATATTTAAACCAATCCCAATCAAAAAAAGGTTACCAACGGTTGATACGGCAGCGATGATGTCAGCGCTGAGCAGCGGCTGAAGCAGGGAGGCGCCAAGTGTGAGGGTTCCCTGATAAATGAAAACAAAGAGAGCGGAAAAGCCAACGCCGATACCCAGCGTCATGCTCATCATGCAGGCACTGATGCCGTCAATGATGCCTTTAGTGATCAGAATTGTATGATTTTGATTGATGCCTGCTTCAAGAGAACCGATGATTGCCATTGAACCGATACAAAATAATAATGTAGCTTCAATCAAGCCCTGAGCGAATGGTTTATCTTTTGAATGAGTAAACAAGGTCTGCAGCTTTTCCGCAAGCCGTCTGAATTTACCATCGAGGTCAAAGAATTCACCCAGCGCTACCCCGATGATGATGGAGGCGAGAATCAGATAGATCTGATCCAGCTTACTGCTGCCGGCAAAACCCATGGCACAGACTAATAGGCCAAAGGCTTCAAAGATACGCTCACCGATTTTCTGTAATGTTTTTCGATTTAATAAACAGCCAATTAAAGTTCCTGCAAGAATCAGCAGACAGTTGACTGCGGCACCGGTTAATAATGACAGCATGGCACACCCCCTAAACTTATATTTTAATATACGCTTGCCCTTATTAACTGTCAAGGAAACCTTTTTGTGAGGAAATTTTGAATTGTGTGTTTTTGTGGTAATCTCACAAGTCTATTGACTTTTTAAATTAGTTAACTATAATAATTGTTAACATAGTTAAATATGTTAGAGGTGGACAATGGAAGAGAATAAATTGCAGAAAGAATTATTTAAGTCAATCATGCGTGTGAATAAAGCGATGGGTAAACGCCATTCTGCTTTAGGTGATTTACCGCAGGGTACTTTTGTGCTGCTTCATACAATCCTTGAAAATGGCCATCAGCTGGAATTCATTACTGATGAAGAAATGATTGGAATGACAGTTTCTGATCTTAGTGAAATTTTGTTGGTTTCACGTCCAGCTATCAGCCGTATGATCAATGAGCTTGAAAGGAAGGGATTCATTCAGCGTGTCAGCACATGCAGCGACCGCCGTCTGGTTTATGTATGCATTGCACCTTTAGGTAAGGAAGCTTTGCAGGCGGCATGGCATCGAGCTTATGAAGGCTTAAATGCATTGATTGAAAAAATGGGAGAACAAGATATTAAAGAATTGATTCGCATTTTAAATAAACTGCATACCGTGGTTTATGAATTAGCGAATGATGAAAGATTAGAAAGGAATTGATGCTTATGATGAAACTAAAAAAGTTTTATAAGCCATTTTTAGTCAGTATGCTGGCAGCTGTTGTATTGCTGTTTGGTCAGGCAATGTGTGATTTAAAATTACCGGATACAATGTCTGATATTATCAATGTCGGTATTCAGCAGAATGGTATTGAACACGCGTCACCAGATGTAATCAGTGAACAAGGCATGACGCTAATGACATTGTTCATGAGTGAGGATGAAAAGACCTCAGTGCTGGCTGCTTATGATTTTGTTGAAAAAGGCAGTGATGAGACGATTGCCAAGCATTATGCGAATGCTGCCGATATGAATGTATATCAAATTAATGAACAAGGAAAAGATGAGCGGAATGCGCTGGATGCAGTCTTTGGCAATAGCTCATGGACCTTTATTAATGTGATGAAGCAAGTATCGGCAGAGTCTGCCCAAAGTGGTGTGGCTAATGCTGGTACGGATTTCTCAGTTACGGATTTAGATTTTAATCAGGTTTATGCGATGCTGCCAATGCTTCAGGCATTGCCTCAGGAAATGATTGATGAACAGCATGCCGCGGCGATGGCATTGCCGGAAACGACGAAAACGCAGACAAGCGCGGTATTTGTGAAGCTGTTTTATGAAGAATTAGGGGCTGACGCTCAGCAGATTCAATTTATGTATATATTGAAAAAAGGCGGCTTGATGCTGTTGGTAACATTGCTTGGTGCGATGGCTACGATTGCTGTAGGTTTATTAGCCAGCCGGATTGCTGCCGGTCTTGGCCGTGATTTGCGTAAGGCCATCTTTGAAAAGGTTGAAAGCTTCTCAAATGCTGAATTTGATAAATATTCAACTTCTTCTTTGATTACTCGTACTACGAATGATATCACTCAGGTACAGACTTTGATTGTAATGGGCATCCGTATGATATTCTATGCCCCAATCATGGGTATCGGCGGTATTGTCATGATTTCTTCAAAGAATCTATCAATGGTATGGATTTTAGCATTATCAGTTGCGGCTTTACTGTGTCTGATTGGCTTTATCTTTGTGGTAGCAATGCCTAAATTCAATATCATGCAGAAGCTGCTGGATAAGCTGAATCTCGTTTCTCGTGAGAATCTGACCGGTCAGCTTGTTATTCGTGCTTTTGGTTCTCAAGAGTTTGAAAAAGAACGCTTTGATAAAGCAAATAAGGATTTAACCAAGAACAGCTTATTTGTTCAGCGGGTTATGGCGATGATGATGCCATGTATGAATATCATCATGAACTTTACAACATTGCTGATTGTTTGGGTCGGCGCGCATCAGATTGCTGCCAGTAATATGCAGGTTGGTGATATGATGGCGTTTATGCAATATGGTATCCAGATTATCATGTCATTCTTAATGATCAGTATGATTTTCATTCTGATTCCAAGAGCGACAGTATCAGCAAATCGTATTTATGAAGTATTATCAACCCAGCCTTCAATTGTTGATCCTGAAACAGAAGCAGAATTTAAGCAGGATCAAATGGGTGTTGTTGAGTTTGATAACGTCAGCTTCCACTATGCAGGGGCTGAAAAGGATGTATTGGAGAATGTATCCTTTGTCGCTAAACCGGGACAGACAACCGCATTTATCGGTTCGACAGGTTCAGGAAAATCAACATTAATTAATCTGATTCCGCGTTTCTATGATGTAACTGACGGCTGTATTAAGGTCAATGGTACGGATATCCGTAATATTTCCCAGCATCGTCTGCATGAACAGGTAGGCTATGTACCGCAAAAGGGTGTTCTGCTCTCAGGTACGATTGATTCCAATCTGCGTTATGGACGCCCTGATGCAAGTGATGAGGAAATCAGAGAAGCGGCGGCGGTGGCGCAAGCTACTGATTTTATTGAAAAGAAGGAAGACGGCTTTAATGCATTGATCGCCCAAGGCGGTACAAATGTATCAGGCGGTCAGAAACAGCGTTTATCAATTGCCCGCGCTTTAGCGACAAAGGCACCGATTTTAATCTTTGATGATTCTTTTTCAGCTCTTGATTTTAAAACGGATGCTACATTGCGGGCAGCTTTACACGAGCACACAAGTGACGCGACAGTATTGATTGTGGCTCAGCGTGTATCAACCATCATGCATGCAGATCAGATTTTAGTTCTGGATCATGGTAAGGTAGTCGGCAAAGGTACGCATGAAGAATTGTTGAAGAATTGCCCGACATATTATGAAATCGCGTCTTCACAATTGTCAAAGGAGGAATTGTAATATGGCAAACTCCAGACCTGCAGGTGCAATGGGCGGCAGAGGACCAATGGGCGGCGTTCATGGTCCGATGCGCGGTACTGTTGTGAAAGCAAAGGATTTTAAAGGTTCAATTAAAAAGCTATTACGCTATTTGAAGCCATATGCGCTTCAGCTGATTGTAGTTGTTATTTTCGCGATTGCTTCTACGGTATTTATGATTTTAGGGCCTAGTATTTTAGGTAATATCACTACATTGATTTATGAAGGCTTAATGAATATTATCGGCGGCACCGGTATGGGCATTGATTTTGATGCGATTCTTAAAATTATTTGTCTGCTGATTGGCTTGTATTTAGCGAGTGCATTGTTTACATTTATTCAAAGCTGGATTATGAGCGGTGTAATCATGAAGCTTGGTTACAGCTTACGAAAAGATATTGAAGATAAGATGCATAAGCTGCCATTAAATTATTATGACACACGAAATTATGGTGAAATTTTAAGTCATATCACCAATGATGTAGATACGCTGGTAAACAGTCTGAATCAGAGTATTACCCAGGTAATCACATCTGTGACAAATGTTGTCGGTATGCTGATTATGATGCTTTTAATCAGCTGGAAGATGTCGGTAATTGCTATTTTGGTACTGCCGCTTTCATTAATCTTGGTATTGTTTGTGGTTAAGCATACACAGAAGTATTTCCGCAGACAGCAGGAATATTTAGGTCATGTGAATGGACATATAGAAGAAATGTATGGCAGTCATTTGATCGTAAAGGCATTTAATGGTGAAGCAGACAGTGTCGCACAGTTTAATGATTTGAATAATCAGCTGTATGATGCTGGCTGGAAAGCTCAGTTTTCAAGCTCACTGATGATGCCAATCATGAATTTTATCAATAATATCGCTTATGTTATCGTTTGTATCATGGGTGGTTATTATGCCTCCATCGGTGTGATTACGGTTGGTAATATTCAATCATTCATTCAGTATATGAAGCAGTCTACTCAGCAGGTACAGCAGGTAGCTAATATCTCGAACGTACTTCAGCAGACAGCGGCGGCAGCTGAGCGTGTGTTTGAATATCTTGAAGAAGCGGAAGAAGAGCCGGATACTGAATATCCGGTACCGGTGGATGATATTAAGGGTGAGGTTATTTTTGCGCATGTGCATTTTGGCTATAACCCAGATCAGATTATTATTAATGATTTTACAGCGAAGGTTGAACCAGGGCAGAAAGTCGCAATCGTAGGGCCTACAGGTGCCGGCAAGACGACCATGATTAAATTGCTGATGCGCTTTTATGATGTCACACAGGGAGCCATCTGTATTGATGGCTTAGACTTGAAGCAATTCAGAAGAAATGATCTGCGTTCATTATTCGGCATGGTGCTGCAGGATACATGGCTGTATAATGCATCAATCAAGGATAATATCCGTTATGGTAAGCAGAATGCCAGTGATGAGGAAGTCATTGAGGCGGCAAAAGCGGCACAGGTCGATCACTTTGTTCGTACTTTACCTGATGGCTATGATATGGTTTTAAATGAAGAAGCCAGTAATATTTCACAGGGACAGAAGCAGCTGCTGACCATAGCGCGTGCGATTCTCTGTGATCCAAAGATTTTGATTTTGGATGAAGCTACATCATCAGTTGATACGCGTACTGAAATTTTGATTCAGAAAGCGATGGATAATTTGATGAGAGGCAGAACAAGCTTTATTATTGCTCACCGTCTGTCAACCATTAAGGATTCAGACATGATTCTGTGCATGGATCATGGTGATATTGTGGAGAAAGGAACTCATGAGGAGCTGCTTGCTAAGGGTGGTTTCTATGCGAATCTGTATAATTCACAATTCTCTGATGGTGAGGAAGAAGAATAGATAAGAAAAGCCGGACATGATTATATGTTCGGCTTTTAATCAAGGTATGTATGAATTTCTTGTGAATCAGTTTCTTCAAGAATAAGCTGTCGCAGCTGATCAATCAAAGCTTCTGATTTATGAGCATGATATTGATCATAGAGCGCAAGGGCTTCTTGACTTGGGTTAAGATAATAGAAGCGGAATACTTTATGAATCCGCCGTGATTTCTCACTTTTTGATATAGTGTTGAATAAACGCATAATAACCTCCTATTGTATAACAAGTCTGACAAGATTAATTAGAACTTATAAATATATTCTAACATAGGTACACTATACTTGTAAATGAAATGAGGATGGCCTATGGAAGATCATGGAAAAATTATCATTAAATTAGATGCTTTATTAAAAGCTTCTGGTTTGGGTAAGAATAAGTTGAGTCATCGTGCTGAAATGCAGCGTTCTCAGATTAATAATTATTGTCAAAATAGGATTACGCGCCTTGATATAGATGTGTTAGCCAGAATATGTAATACGCTTGGCTGCACTTTGAATGATTTGTTGGAGTATATTCCGCCTGAGAATGAAGAAGATAAATAAAAGATACCCGCTGGCAGGCGGGTATTTGTGTTAAATAGAGGCTATTTATCAAATGCAGGGTTATAAGCGTAGTAATTTGTGCAGTCGAGATCATTTCTGACGAATTCAAGAGCTTCACCAAAACGTTGATAGTGTACGATTTCACGCTGACGAAGGAATTCGATTGGTTTGCGTACATCTTCATCTTTAATTAAACGAAGCAGATTTTCATAAGTTGTACGTGCTTTTTGCTCGGCAGCCATGTCTTCATGCAAATCAGTGACAGGATCACCTTTAGATTGGAAATAATGACATACAAAGGCATCTCCAGCCGCAGAAACAGGGTAAACACCTGCTGTATGATCAACATAATAAGCTTCAAAGTCAGTGCCCTTAATGTCTTTCATTGATAAATTGCTGGTTAATTGTCTTACAATAGCGCTGATGATTTCCATGTGTGCTAGTTCGTATGCACGTTGAGGGTAGAAGTTTTGCTAAAAGCCTTATTTCATAGGCTTATAAGCACTTTTTGGTTGTGGAAAACTCAACTGTTTGGCTTACTTTTTCGGCATGATAAGAGGGTATATTTTCAGGGTAAAGCCGGCATCTGAGTGATTCTTTTTCATGCGCGCTTCCTTACTGTAAGTGACATGGTCAAGAACCTCTTTTAGTAGGTCGTTCCTGGCACCAGGTTCATCGATTGCCCAGTAGATATCAACCAGTTTTTCGATTTTAGGCAAGTAAGTTGAGCGTTGTGCGACTTCTTCCTCTTCCTTTTTTATTTCCACTTCCAGTTGCTTCTGTTGTGTCTGGAGGCTTTGGATTTTCTCAGACAGAGCATTAGAGCGTTCCAAAAATTTCTCAGTAGAATAGACCCCCTGTTCCAGCAAATCATAGGTCCTATCCATTTGAGTGTAGGCAACCTTTAAGTCATTACTGATGATGGTAAGCTGATTGTTCTTTAAGGAGAGTGTATTGACTGGCTGCAAATCAAGTGTATCAGTTGATACCTTCATGTCCTTGACCCATTCCTTCAAGGCTGCAAGCAGCATCTTTTCCACTAGCTCTAAGGAAGCACCTATATTGTCACAATTTGGCTGGCGGCAGATGAGCATGCTTGGTTTATTAACATAAGGTCGGCGTATCATTTTATGTCCGCACTTAGCGCAGACGATAATCGAAGCAAGTGGATTTTGAATGGTCTGCGAGCGGTTGATGGGTGCAGGAGCATAGCAGGCTAATCTATTACTGACCTGATCGTAGAGCTGCTCATCAATAATAGCTGGATGTAGTCCTTTAATCAGTAAAGGATGATGGTTGCGTGGTCGTGTCTTTTTTACCGTACCATTGATGGATTTTTTTACCTGAGCGCGTGTCTGCCATTTGACCATACCAATGTAGACTGGATTGATCAGGATGCCTCGGATAGTCGCTTCTGACCAAGTATCATTCTTTCTAGGCTTGATGCCTAGTTGATCAAGCCGCTGGGCAATCAAGGAGGGACCTAATTGTTCACCGCTATTGCCGGCATACCATTGGAAAATCATTTTAACTACTTCAGCTTCCTGTGGATCAGGCTGCAGTGTGAAGCCTTTATCATTTTCAAGCTTGATGCGCTGATATCCATAGGGTGGGATGTTGCCGACATATTTGCCTTCATTGATTGAAGCAGTGCGGCCACGCTGAAGTCGGCGGTTGATAGTTTTATATTCACGGCGGCTCATGAATAAACCGAACTCAAAGTATTCTTCATCAAATTCATTATTCGGATCATAGGTTTTCATCGGAGTGATGATTTTAGTATCAGAGAATTTGAAGGCTTGGGCAACGATGCCTTGATCGATTGTATCACCACGGGCTAAACGTTCGACTTCCATGACTAAGACTCCCGACCATACACCTTGTTCTACTTCATGAAGCAGCTGCTGCATCATCGGTCTGGCAGCGATGGTTTCACCGGATACCACTTCACGATAGATGGTCAAGACATTCAGATGCTGATGCTTAGCCAGCTTCAAGAGTGCTTGTTCATGGCGGGCAAGTGTTTCACCTTCACCGCGCGCTTCAGCTTCCTGATCACTTCTTGATTTTCTAAGATACAGGCAATACTGTTCCATATCATCACTCCCTTGTACTATCTTATGAAATTTGATATACTAAGGGTGCAAAAAAGACATTAACTGAGCGGTTAATTTTATTTTGCACCGATCACTTACTGGTTGCCGCCAGTGGGTGATTTTTTAGTTTATAAATTTAATAATTCTTTTTTCTTCAAGTCAAATTCTTCTTGTGTCATAATACCAGCATCTAGTAATTCTTTATACCCCTTTAGTAAATCAACAATGGACTTTTGTTCATCTACTGTAGGTGTTTCTGCTTCTCCCTCTTCTTCAAAATACAAATCATTGATTTTCATGTCTAATTCTGTGTTAACTTCAATACCTAATGAGATTTCTTCATTAGTAGTATTGTCAATTAAATATAAAATTGCTGGTGATAAAACCTCTTCTTGCGATTGTACAATAACTTCTTGCTTATTCCTTTTGGATTTTCCAGTAGTCTTTTTCCCAGTACCAACTGCAGCTCCGATAACTGTACCAACTCCAGGGAATAATAAAGTTCCAATAAAAGCACCTCCTACTCTTCCTCTGCGGTGTGTTTTTTCCTTTGACTTCTTGTTATCTAATCCAGTAGTTGTAGTAACATTTTGATAGACTGCACCGCTCCATTCATATCCAATAAGAGTAAAAGACCGTTCTAAGTTTTTGTCAAAGTAAACAGTTCCATCTTCTCTTTGCTTAAGTGTGATACTCTTGGTAAGAAATTTAGGTGAAACTCTATCCTGATTCATAGTGCAATTAAGGGTAATGATTTTTTCATTAGTTAAGTTAAACAACCCCATTTTTTCTTCCTCCCTATAATGTTATATGTATTCGTCATATGACGTTAATACCACTATCTCTTCCCAATAACCTTTCCTATACAACGTATATCCATATACTCATTAAGCATTATATCATCATATTCAGGGTTATGTGAATGCAACCTATCGCCTCTAAATTCCTTGACAAATGCTTCTCCATCAATCATAAAGATACCAATTTCACCGTCATTTACTTTAAGCTGTTTCTTAACGATTAAATCATCATAATCATGATATGTCGGTTCCATGCTGTCACCGTTAACTCCGATTACAAAATCGCTATCAATAAATTCTTCAGGTATTTGCACCATCTCTGGTGGTATATCGTCAAATACATACTGACCAGTACCAGCTGAAGCTAGTCTTTCATATCTAGGTCTATAAGGTGCTTCTTCAAGCATTAAGAATTCTCTTGGACTTTCTGTTGCATATCTGTATTCTTTGTCCAAAACCATATCAACTAACTCTCTACCGCGGTTATCAAGACTACGGTATTTTTTTATGTGTTCTTGTTCGGCCATTGATAAGTTTGTAGAAACTTTGTTTATAGAATCCTGAAATAAAAAGTTAGCATCTACATTTAGCGCATTCATAAGGCTATATAGAATGCTTTCTTTTGGATGGCTAGTTTCATTTTCGTAATTAGTTATGGCAGAAGGCGTTACGCCAATATTTTTTGCAAGTTGAGCTTGAGTAATTCCAACACTTTCCCTAGCTTCTTTTATTCGTTTTCCTATACCCATAAGGTTACCTCTTTCTCTATATCTATATAATAACTTAAAATCTTGAATAGTCAAGACAAAAACATCAAGAATCTTTATTATTTTATCTTGACACATAAAGAAACATGATGTATATTTTAGGTAACATCAAGAAACTTGATGAGAAAGGAGAATAACATGTCAATTGTTGCGGTTAATACTAAAAAAATTATTAAACAACGCGGCTTGCTACAAAAGAAAGTGGCTATTGATGCAGGCTATACACCTAAGAGATTTAGCGATTTGCTAAACAATAGGAAAATTGTTACTGACCAAGACATCATTAGAATAGCTAATGTTCTTAGGGTTAGCCCAAATGAGTTATTCAAATCTGAATAGAAAGGAGGCGATGTATGATTATCGAATTTATGTATTTTATAGCATTGGCACTTTCGGTACTTTTAATTCTTACCAATATGATAATGATGTGCAAAAGAAAAGAAGCCATGAGAAATTTTGGCAGGAAATGCTCTAATGTGAAGAATTGTGGAATTTTAAAGCGACCGCCGTATGCTAAGTTTGATGCTTTTGGTTGCCCGTATTACAAAACATGCGAAAAATTTAATGATGCTTATTGTAGAACTCATGGAGATAAATAAATTTACCATTGTTGATGATATTAGAGTATGACTTGTCATTAAATAAATTTAAAATATCTTCTCTGTAAGTTTTTAAAAAATATTTACGATGTACTGCATTAACAGAAAATTTAAAACATGCATCATTATATGCTTCTAAAACCCCATTTAAAGCAGATTGATGTGCTATTTGATGTGATATACCTAATTGTGAATCATCGCCATCAAAAACTCCCATATCTTTGTTGGATGCAGATAGCATACTTTGAGCGTTAGAGATTACATTGAATATTTCTGTTTCTGTTGTTGTTTTCTTGAATACTCGGTCTTTGTGAAAATTAAATAATGAAAATGCAAGTGAGGCAAGAGAAATTAGTATTGTGAAAAAGTTAAAAGTTGAATTGTCCATAAATAAAACTCCTTTATATGATTATATCATGATTAATGTTAAATAAAGGAAGATTTGTAAATAGTCACAAGAAAAATAACAGCCCATACACTAAGGCAGGTGATGAAATGAAAGTTAAAGAATTTGATATAGGTTCTGCCCATATAGAGTTTTATGATGATAACTGTGTTAATCAGGAACAATCAGATGCTATCTATAAAGGGCTATCAAAGTATTTATTGCATATAAAAAAGGACACCCAAGCCGTGCAAAGCAAAGTGTCCCAAGTTGATAGTTGTAGTAATCTATCAACTAAATTATAACATTTATGCCTAAAAAGGCAAGGAGGAACAATGTACAAGTATATTAAGCAGACAAACAAGTCTGTGATATTGATAGTAGCTTTAGTGCTAATGCTGGTTATTGGCAGCTTAGCCCTTTACATAGACTGCCAAAGTAAAAAACGAACCATCATCGCCCAGCAGGACGTGATTAACCAGTTAGAGCATACAGCGCAGACAGCAATCAGCGATCTAGCTGACAGTAATGAGCATATCCGCGCCTATGAGCTGCGAATCAGCCAACTTGAAGAAGAACTATCATATTACCAATGACTAAGCAATGGCGTAGACATGCGGATTGATGGCGTGCATACGCCGGTAAACATTATCGACCGATACATCAATATATATTCTCTCCCCCTAAATAGTGTTAATTTCATTATCCTATCGATCGATTACTATGTGGACCCATCTTTTGCACTAGCTACATGGATCTTAGAGACAGGCAATGGCAGTTCAATAATGTGGATGCAGAACAATAATCCAGCCGGTATAAAGTGCGGGAGCGATTATTGCAGTTATCCGTCTAAAGATGCTGGCATTGCACAGATGTTTTATTTGTTAAATCAGTATACAACCGGCAGTATCCCTTGGGTTGGCCAACGAAACACGGTCAGAGAGATCCGTGAGGTTTGGAATCCTGAGAATGAGGACTGCTGGAAGATTTATGAAATCATGCTGCAGATAGCAGCGGAAAGGAATACATAATTAATGGAAAACATTAAAATCAATAAGCTTGAGATTGAGAATGTTAAACGTGTTAAAGCTGTTAAGATTGAACCCACACCGGCAGGATTGACTGTGGTAGGTGGCAAAAACAATCAAGGCAAGACATCAGTGCTTGATTCGATCGCATGGGCATTAGGCGGCGAAAAGCACCGGCCGTCACAACCTCAGCGTGAAGGGTCCGTTCTGCCACCGACTCTAAAGGTACAATTATCTAATGGTCTGATCGTAGAACGTAAAGGCAAGAACAGTGATCTGAAAGTCACTGATCCTAATGGTAGAAAAGGTGGCCAGCAGCTGCTCAATGAGTTTGTGGAGCAGTTGGCCATTGACCTACCTAAGTTTATGGAATCAACCGGTAAAGAAAAGGCACAGACGCTATTAAAGATTATTGGTGTTGGTGATCAGTTGGTTAAGATTGAGATCGAGGAACATGAGCTTTATAACCAACGTAGAACAATCGGCCAGATTGCTGATCAAAAGCAGAAGTATGCTGATGAACAAGTGTTTTATCAGGAAGCGCCTAAGGAATTGGTATCACCATCAGAGCTGATCAAGCAACAGCAAGATATTCTGGCACGCAATGGTGATAATCAAAGAAAACGTGAAAAGGTAGAACAGATCAAATGGACGGTTACTTCATTGCAATCTGAAGTGGCTGCTTTAGAAAAACAGCTTCAGATAAAAAAGGCAAGTCTGGATCAAAGCCTAAACGATTTGAATATTGCTCAGATGGATGCGCTCGATTTGCAAGATGAATCGACAGCTGAGCTTGAAGCAAGTATTGCTAACATTGATGAAATCAATAGAAAAGTAAGAGCCAATTTAGATAAAGAAAAAGCTGAGGAAGATGCAAAGAATTATAAAGATCAATACGATTCATTGACAGCCCAGATCAATCAGCTCCGAAATGCAAAGTTTGAACTGCTCAATAAAGCGGATATGCCATTACCGGAGTTATCAGTTGAGAATGGTGAGCTGATCTATAAAGGTTATAAATGGGATAACATGTCTGGTTCAAATCAGCTGAAGGTAGCAACTGCGATTGTCCGCAAATTAAATCCTAAATGTGGTTTCGTGCTTCTGGATAAATTGGAACAGATGGATTTGGATACTATGAATGAGTTTGGCCATTGGCTAGAACAGGAAGGGCTTCAGGCAATTGCCACTAGAGTTTCGACGGGTGATGAATGCAGCATTATTATTGAGGATGGCTATGTACAAGGTAAGCCAGCTATCATAAATCCTGAATTTGAACAGCAGTTTGAAAAGAAAGAATGGAAGGTAGGTAGTTTCTAATGGAAATCACACGAGGAAAAATACAGGCAGCACAAAAGGTCGTTGTCTATGGTCCAGAAGGAATTGGTAAATCAACTTTTGCATCACAGTTTCCAGAACCACTATTTATTGATACAGAAGGTTCTACAACACATATGGATGTAGCACGACTGCCTAAACCATCAAGCTGGACGATGTTACTTGAAGAAGTACGTTATGTTATAAACACGCCTAGTTTGTGTAAGACACTAGTAATAGATACAGCAGATTGGGCCGAAACATTGTGTATATCCGAAATTTGTGCACGTAACCATTGGTCAGGCATAGAGGATCCTGGCTATGGTAAAGGGTATGTTTATCTGGCTGATGAATTTGGGAAGCTGCTGAACCTATTGAGTGAGCTTACTGAACGAGGTATCAATGCAGTTATTACAGCTCATGCGATGATGCGCAAGTTTGAACAACCTGATGAACTGGGGGCTTATGATCGATGGGAATTAAAGCTTCAGAAAAAGACAGCACCGCTGGTCAAAGAATGGGCGGATATGGTGCTGTTTGCTAACTACAAAACATTAGTTATCAATGTCGATGGCAAAGGCGCTCAGAAGGGCAAGAACAAGGCTCAGGGAGGCCAACGGATCATGTATACTTCCCATCACAGCTGCTGGGATGCAAAGAATCGGCATGGGTTACAAGAGGAACTTCCTTTTGAATTTGCTGCTATCGCTCATGTGTTTGATACACAGATTAAATCAATGCCTGATGTGCAGCCAGTAGTAAGTTCAGCTCTGGTTAAAGAAACATTTGATATTAATCAGCAATATATGAATGACATCGTGGATGTTAAAAAAGAACCGGAAGTAAAAGCAGAAGAAATTGATTATGCAGGTATTCCACGAGTTCTAGCGGATTTGATGAAGAAAGAAAATGTTTTACCAGATGAGATTAAATCTGTAGTAAGTCAAAAGGGATATTATCCGTATAACACACCAATCGAGAATTATGATCCTGAATTTATTAAGGGTGTACTCATTGGTGCTTGGCCACAAGTATTGGAAATGATTAAGCAAGAAAGAAAACTACCATTTTAAGGAGGAAAAAAATAGATGTCAGAAATTGAAAGAGAATTAGGATGGAACGATACCATTATGAAAGATGCGGATGAATATATCATCTTGCCAGCTGGAGATTATGATTTTGTTGTTGAAAGTTTAGAACGCGGACGTCATGAAGGAAGTGAGAAACTTCCTCCATGTAATAAAGCAATATTGAATCTAAGAGTATATACACCTGATGGTGAAAAAGTAACAATCAAGCATAACCTTTTTCTACATACAAGAACAGAACCGATGGTATCATCTTTCTTTTCATCCATTGGGCAGAAAAAGAAAAATCAGCCTCTTAGTATGAACTGGAATACTGTTCCAGGTTCAAGCGGCAGATGTAAAATCGCACCGAAAGAGTATAACGGAAATACATATAATGAAATCAAGAAATTCTATCCCAAAGAAGAGTCAAAAGGTTATGTTCCGGGCCAATTTTAAGAGGCTGAGGCTAGATTATGGAATTAAGACCTTATCAGCAGGAAGCTAAAGAATCTATATTTAATGAGTGGAACAAGGGCGTTAAAAAGACGCTCCTTGTCTTACCCACCGGTTGCGGCAAAACAATTGTATTTGCCAAAGTAACGGAGGATTGTGTAAGTCAAGGTGATCGTGTGCTGATCATGGCACATCGTGGTGAGCTGTTAGATCAAGCTGCAGATAAGATCCATCAAGCAACCGGTTTAGGATGTGCAACTGAAAAAGCTGAAGAATCATGTCGTGATAGTTGGTATCGGATCGTTGTAGGTAGTGTACAGACATTGATGAGAGAGAAACGTTTGAACCAGTTTTCACAAGATTATTTTGATACGATCATCATTGATGAGGCACATCACTGCTTGTCGAGTAGTTATCAAAGAGTGTTGGGACATTTTAGTGAAGCGAGAGTTTTGGGAGTTACAGCAACACCAGATCGCGGTGATATGCGCAACTTAGGACAATATTTTGAAAGTCTTGCTTATGAGTATACATTGCCTAAAGCGATAAAAAGTGGATACCTAGTACCTATCAAGGCACTTACGGTCCCGTTAAAGATGGATCTGTCCAGTGTTGGAGTCCAGTCTGGTGACTTTAAGGTAAGTGATATAGGGACAGCGTTAGATCCGTATCTTTATCAGATTGCCGAGGAAATGTTGAAATACTGCAAAGATAGAAAAATTGTTGTTTTCTTACCATTAGTTAAGACTTCGCAAAAGTTTCGGGATATTTTAAATACAAAAGGATTTAAAGCTGCTGAAGTGAACGGTGAAAGCAATGACAGAGCAAAAGTGTTGAAAGATTTTGATGAAGGTAAATATAACGTGTTATGTAATTCTATGTTACTTACAGAGGGATGGGACTGTCCGTCCGTTGATTGTATCATCGTGTTAAGACCAACAAAGGTGAGGAGCCTTTATAGTCAGATGGTGGGTAGAGGCACGCGTCTCTCACCTGGAAAGACTGAGCTTCTGCTGCTGGACTTTTTATGGCACACAGAACGACATGAACTCTGTCATCCAGCATCTCTCATTTGTGAGAGTGAAGAAGTAGCAAAGAAAATGACAGAGAATTTAGAAAAGCAACCTGGTATCGCGTGTGATATTGAAGAAGCTGAAGCAACCGCTGCCAATGATGTCATTAAACAGCGTGAAGAAACGCTGGCAAAAGAGCTTGCGGCAATGAAGCAGCGGAAACGTAAGTTAGTAGACCCTTTGCAATTTGAAATGAGTATACAGGCTGAAGATCTATCAAACTATGTGCCTGCATTTGGTTGGGAAATGGCACCGCCTTCAGAAAAACAGCAAGCAGCATTAGAGAAGCTGGGAATCTTACCTGATCAGATCGATAACGCTGGTAAGGCAGCGAAGCTGCTGGATCGGTTAGATAAGCGACGCAATGAAGGTCTGACAACACCTAAACAGATACGGTTCCTTGAGAATAAAGGTTTTCAGCATGTAGGAACGTGGCAGTTTGATACAGCTAAGCATATGATTGACCGTATTGCTGCTGCTGGATGGCATATTCCACATGGGGTAAATCCTCACGACTATAAAGAAGGAGATTAAATAGCATGGAACGTACTGATTTGCTGGAAATTCTAAAGCACATTGATCCATCACAATTAAATTATCAGGAATGGGTCAATGTTGGTATGGCATTGAAACATGAAGGCTATACAGCCAGTGATTGGGATTTCTGGAGCCAGAACGATCCTGCTCGATATCATGCTGCTGAATGTTTTAAAAAATGGGATACGTTTCAAGGTGCAGGAACCCCTGTCACTGGCGGAACTATTGTTCAGTTGGCTAAAGATCAAGGGTGGAATTTTGAACCGACAGAGAGCCACGCTCTTGATTGGAATGATACGATATATCGCGATGAGTTAGTAATCATTGACAAGGATTGGATTGAAGACAAAGAAATTGTCGAGCCGGCACGATGGCAACCAGTACAAGAATTAATCAAATATTTGGAAACACTTTTCGACTCTTCTGATAAAGTCAGTTATGTTACTAAATGTTGGGAAAAAGATGGTAAATACATGCCATCGAAAGGCGTATCAGATCGTACTGCTGGTCAATTGATTGAGTTGCTGAACAAATGCCAGGGGGACATTGGATCCGTCTTAGGTGATTACAATGAGATTGCAGGGGCATGGATACGATTTAATCCTATGGATGGAAAAGGGATTAAAGATGAAAATGTAGTTAGTTTCAAATATGCACTAATTGAGTCTGATGACTTAGAACTTGAAAAACAGAACGCAATTATCAGAGAACTTGAATTGCCAGTAGCATGTCTTGTATATAGCGGTAAAAAAAGTATCCATGCAATAGTTAAAATTGAAGCTATAAATCATTCTGAATATGTTAATCGTGTTGATTATCTTTATAAAGTTTGTAAAAAAAACGGTCTTAAAATTGATACGGCCAATAAAAACCCAAGCCGGTTATCGAGAATGCCTGGTGTCATGCGGAACGGTAAAAAGCAATTTTTAATGGATACCAATATCGGCAAAGAAAGCTGGAACGAATGGCAAGAGTGGATTGAATCAGTCAATGATGATCTGCCGGAGCCTGAGAGTTTAAATGAGTATTGGAATGATTTGCCTGCGCTGGCACCATCACTTATTGATGGTGTGCTGCGGCAGGGGCACAAGTTGCTGATTGCCGGCCCATCTAAGGCTGGTAAGTCCTTTGCTCTTATAGAGATGTGTATTGCGATTGCGGAGGGTAAGAAGTGGTTTAACTGGCCCTGCGCAAAAGGCAAGGTGCTGTACGTCAATCTAGAGCTTGACCGGGCAAGCTGCCTACACCGATTTAAGGATGTTTATACATCGCTAGAGTGGCCGGCAGAAAGCCTTCAGAACATAGATATCTGGAATCTTAGAGGGAAGTCTATACCGATGGATAAGCTGGCTCCCAAGTTGATCAGAAGAGCCGCTAAAAAGAATTATATAGCCATCGTGATTGACCCGATTTATAAGGTCATTACAGGTGATGAAAACAGTGCTGATCAAATGGCCAACTTTTGCAACCAGTTTGACAAGGTATGTACTGAGTTAGGCTGCGCCGTCATCTACTGTCATCATCATAGTAAGGGTAGTCAAGGCAGTAAGCGTTCAATGGATAGAGCTAGTGGCTCAGGAGTGTTTGCACGTGATCCTGATGCGCTTCTTGACCTTATAGAGTTGGAGATCAGTGAAGATTTAATCAAGCAGGAATCGAATAAAGCAGTCTGTCGTCTGTGTATGGATTGGCTTAGAAGATATGGTAAGACAGATTTGGTATCACAAGACGATGAATGCAGCGAAACACAGATGCTGGCTATCTGCCGTATAAATCTAAAGGAAGTTTATGAAAGCATCATCGAAGAAGTTGCTGAAGTACGTAAAAAGGTTGAAGCGATGACGGCATGGCGCATTGAAGGAACGCTGAGAGAGTTTCCTAAGTTCGCACCAATTAATCTGTGGTTTGATTATCCGGTACACCGTGTAGATCGAGTCGGGACTCTTAAGGACATCCAGTTAGATGATACTAATTATCGCAGCAAGAAAAAAAACACGTCGGTGCCTGTCGAAGATAAGCAAATGAAAAAGCAAGCTGAATTAGAAAGTGCATTTACATTTTGCGATAGTGCAGAAACCGGTGAAGTATCTATCTCTAATTTGATTGCCCATATCGGTAAAAGCAGGAACTACGTGAAGGATCTGATTGATGCAAATCCGAAGTATGAGAGAGATAGAAAGGGTATGGTTAGGAAGGTGTCAAAGTGTCAAAAAACATAATTTGACATGTGACATCAAGGTGTCAAAAAGGGTGTCAAAGTGTCAAATGACACCTATCTAAATGGCGCGGTGGGGTGTCAAAAAATGGGGTGTCATAACCCCCTCTAAAGAGGGGGGTTATGACACACACCCACTTTTGACAGCCACACCCTTTGGATTTTGTGACAGGAGAAGTAAAAAGAAGGAGAGTGTAACGTATGAGAATAGCATGTATGCCATTGGTAACAAATATACCTAAGCCAAGAGATCGAGGATGGGTCATGAAGAAGTGCCCGGTCTGCGGTTGCGATTGTTGGGAAAGCAACACGCTTAGAAATAGTCTGCGATCAGGCGTTGTCAAAGAAGCAGCCTGTACGGAACGTGCATTAAAGGCAATGGGACAATTACATGACTGAGTTCTTCATGGCGATGGTGCCACCCACTGCAACGGCTCAGCAACACAAGATCAGCAAGGGGCGGTTCTATGATCCGCCTGAGGTCAAGGCAGCCAGAGCAAAGTTGATTGCTAATCTGGCACGATATAAACCGGCTGACAAGTATACCGGCCCTGTCCGGTTAGTCACCAAGTGGTGCTTTCCCATTACCGGCAAGCATAAAGACGGAGAGTACAAATACACTCGACCCGATACGGATAACCTGCAGAAGCTGCTTAAGGATTGCATGACTGCTTGTGGCTACTGGGTAGATGATGCTTTAGTTTGCAGTGAAGTTGTTGAAAAATTCTGGGCGGCAGTGCCGGGGATATACATTTGCATTGATGCAATTTAAGGGGGATTCAGAAAATGGAAAATAAAAAATCAAATCATTATAAACCTGAGGATGGCGACAAAGTATGGTACATAGGAGCTAGAAAAAATGTATTTAATGATTACTTCGACTCATCAGATTTAGGGCATATAGCACTTGTAAAATGCGGTTGGCTGTTTAAATCTAGAGATGAGGCAGAGGCCAATAAAGATAGGGTTTTTGAGGAGTATAAAATCGTTTAGGAGGAAATAAAATCATGATCATGCGAAAGGAAAAAGATGGATTAGTTATCACAAAACATTTCGGAAGTACATCCGAAGAAATTATTACACTAGTGGAAAATAAAAAAAGTGGATATGTGAAAGAAATCATTGAACCACTCAAAAAATACTCACAGCATCCGACCGGTTATAAAAATCAACTTTTAGAACAAGGTTTTCAGTTAATGAAAATGAGAGGTGGACATGATGACATTTGCGAAGCAATTGACTGAGTGTACAAATCCCACAATCAAAAATATTGCTCAGTATCTATTAAGCAGAGATGACATCAAGGATAAACTTGATAACCCTAAGAAATCACTTGATGAAATGCTGCAATACATAATCGATAAAGCATCTAAGCGTAAGACAGGTAATTGTGCCGTGATTGATGATGATACAGTTTATGGCTGGGCAGTCCACTACTATGATGAGGATGATATAAAAATTAATCACAATGTATCTGCCAATACAGCAGTTAGTCAAAATAATACGGTCAAGAAAGCGGCACCTATTGTTAAACAAAAGCAGGTAGAAGTGTTAGCTCAGGAAGTGGGGATTAAGAAAATCAGAGCCGGTAAAAAAGATAAACCATGTGAAGGCCAGCAGAGCCTGTTTGGAGATCTGTTATGACTTGCAGAAAGAACTCTGAGGAGTTGCAGGAACTGGCTCAAGCTGATTTACCACTGCCAGAGGGAATCGTTGAATTTTGCTTGAATGAGATGTCTGTTTTAAAAAGTGCTTATGGTGGTAAAGTGAAGGATAAAAAAGAGTGGTACTTTAAATGCAGCGAATGCGGTGATATTACTCATCGTGTAGAAAGATATACAAATGGTGAACAAGTACATTGCTCTAGCTGCGGTAAAGAATTAAAGTTTGTTAAGACAGATGTCAATTCTTCAAATGATTATTTGGAATTGTCTTATGACGTGATTCAAAACTATAAAGGTAAATTGCTTTCAAGAACATTTAAATGTCAAAAAAGGATTAGCTCAAGGATAGACAGATATAAATTTGCTATTAGAGAAGTCAAAAGAGTAATTGAGGGAAATACTTATTGTCTTATGGATTTTAGTGGCGATCGATTTATTTGGAATGATTCCACAGATACATCGATACATATACTGCTGAATCGCAAATTTAAAGAAATGAAGCGAGGCAAGTATTGTCAGAATTATTTTTATGAACCGTTTCAAGGTTATAGCCGAGCTGTACTAGAAACAGTTGGATTAAAGTATTGCCAATATGATGAGTACATGAAGCAAAGAAATATGAGTATCATTGATTATGTTAATTTGTATAGAGATCGCCCGAAAATAGAGCTGCTGGTAAAAGCAGGGTATCACTCAATGGTGGCATCCGCTCGTTATCTGAATCTAAAAGGTAAAAATTTTGAGCAAATCTTTGGTATATCGCGTTATTGGGAACCTTATGTAAAGAAAGGAAGAGTTTCAATCATAGACATAAGGCACATAAAAAAGTATTCAATATCAACTTATGAACAATTGAAGGGTATCAGAGTCGTCGAAGTAAATTATGGATTCTTGCCTGATGAAATAAAAAAGCAAAAAAAATTCTGCGAGCATGTCTATCGTAAAGGTACTAACCACTACCTTTATGCTGATTACCTACGATGGTGTGTCGAACTTGGATATCCCCTATATGATACACGTATTCTTTATCCAAAAGATCTTCATAAAGCTCATGATGAAGTCTTTGAGGAGCATAAGAAAAACGAAAAGAAAATCTTGCAAAAAGGTTTTGATGAATTTTATCAGAAGCTGAAAAAGTATATTTATCAAGATGATAAATTTGTGATTAAGCCGGCAAAATCACAACAAGAGTTGATCAATGAAAGTGAAACATTACATCACTGTGTCCGCAGCTATGCGGAACGTATGAGTAGAAAAGAAACAGCAATCTTTTTCATCAGAGAAAAGGATCATGAAGAACGGCCACTTTACACTTTGGAATTAAGAAGAAGGCAAGTTATTCAGGTTAGAGGAAAGAATAACTGTCAGCTTGATCCTGAAGCTCAAGATTTTGTGAAGAAGTGGGAAAAGCGTTATAAGCTATCAGGATACTAAATGGAGGTATAAAAATGGCTAAAATATTAATTGATTATGACGATGAACATAGTACAAATAAAATCCAACTAGAAGGTGATATGTTTGATTTAATGTTTGCTTTTGAAGAAATTTTTAAATCGTTGATAGAAAATAGTTTTGAATTGCAAATTATAGTTAATGCGCTAGTGCTGGCAGTTGATAATTTTGGGGATGATAAAGATGACGAAGACGCTGATTAAACAAGGCGATTATGTTAATGGCCATCGAGTTGAAATGGTTGAGATGGTTGATGGAGAGCCACACTATCTGATTGCTTACTTTGATTGGGGTGCAAATAAGCCACAGAGCTTGTCTCTGCCTGAGCATATGGTTAGAGATTACGTGACAGCTGAAGATTTTGAAAAAGCTAAGCGCTATGAGCGCTAGGAGTGATAGACGATGGAAATGATCAAAATTAAAAATCCAAAATATATTATCTTTTTAGAAACAGGAGAAAATAAAGCAGCCGAACTCTTACTGACTGACGATCAAGAGGAGTTACTGTTCTTGTTGATCACAGGAGTATGTAATAACCAATTAAGTACAGGGCCAGAAATGCATATTGAAAGACGAAAGGAAAGTCATGTAAATGCTGACTGATAAAGATAAAATAGAGCAGTTTAAAAGAGATTGTAAAAGCAATGACTATTACACAAAAACAATTCTTGAGTGCAATGAAAAAATAGAAGAATTAGATGTAAAGCTAAATGGTTTAGGATGCCCAAACGGAAATGATGGGCCAAAGTGTGAAAACGCAAGCGATCCATATAAATCAAACAAGTTAGCTTTGATTATGGAACAAGATCAAATCATCAAGGAGAGAAATGAATGTATAAATAAGATTAATTCTGTTAATACTAAGCTGATGAAGATACTTGACCCAGTAGATAGGCAAATAATCGTTGAGGTATACATTGATAAAAAAAATCATCAGCATGTCGCTGATAAATATCATATGAATAGGCAAAATATGTATAAACGTATTAATAAAATCATTGAAAAAATCGTTTAAAGTTTAAGTTGCGACAATGTAACCGAAAATCTGTGTTATTATGATAGTATGAATTAGCAAGGAAAAGTTCTCCCCCACCCATACTCACCTTGCTGATTCTTCATAAATTAATTAGGACGTCGAAAGACGTCTTTTTATGTTGGAAGGAGGATGTTATGCGGTGGATAACAAAAAATGGTGTACATATACCCATTGATGAATATGATGAAATTCAAGAAGCGGTCATTGAGCATTATAGTTATTCTAAAAGGCCAACTTTGCTCCTTCCGAGAGATGAGTACGCACATGTAATGAGTGAGATCAATACCTGGTATCGAAAAGATTACGACAGCAAGAAAATTATTCATAAGTGCATTGGAGATTATGTATACACGTTTGAAAATAAAGGATATAATAATTACAGAATAATAGCTAAACACATTATAATTAGCAGAAGAAGATAAAAGGGTGTGAACGTATGGAAGAAAGCGCATTGTTCAATATGTTAGAGGAAATGTTAAAAAAAGTACCCGATATATATGACGAGTATGAATTCATTACAGGAGTGCTGAGTTATGTTGGAAGTGATGAGGGTGCAAAAGAAATGATTTCATATTTAGAACAGTACCCTAATTCTGGTACTGATGAAGTAATATTGAAGTCATTGGACATAAGTGACAAATATAAAGCTGTGTAGCGGTAGCTATCCTAATGAACCTGATGTGTTTGAGCATCTATGCATATCATAGGTGCTTTTATTATTACATTTTTTGTTGTAAAATAAATAGCATGTAAGAGGGAGGGGGAGAATGATGAATAAAAAAAATGAGAAAGTAATCAAAATGCTACGTGAGAAAAATTCTTACTTGCGAAAAAAGTTGAATTATCAAAAAAAGAAGGCTTTTGTAGATTTGGCAATTACTGTAGGATTAATCGTTGCTTTTGCTGTTATGGTATTTATATCTACGTTAAACTTATTTGGAGAAGAGGTTACTGAATTTATCAATGCTATTGAAGTTCCGTATCTATTTGTATTATTTGCATATCTTTTATCAAAAGAGCTTAATAGGAATAATTTAGTATTTGAACTTGAGAAGGAGTATTATTATAATTGTCTAGAATTAAAAAAATTAACTACGCTTGAAAAAGAAGAATCAGATTTCATGAGTTTAGCAATGGACGGGCATTGGAAAGAAAAAATAATTAGAATATTCAAAAAAAGTTTATATTTTGTTAAATTCTAATAGGAGCTATAGGGCTCTTTTCTTTTACTCAAAACGACGAAAGGAAGGTGGTGATATGACTTGAAACCAAACTTTGAAGAGCAGCGGGCACATGCCTATGAGCTTTACTTGCAAGGCAAAAAATATCAGGAGATAGCTGATGCTGTCGGTGTTACTTTATCGGCGGTCAAGTCATGGGCCACTCGATACTGGAAACAAGAAAAGTTGCAACCTAAGAAATCTAAAAAAGTTGCAACCAAGCATAAACATAAAGGCGGGCAGCCAGGCAATAAAAATGCCACTGGCCCACCAAGAAATCAGAATGCAAGGAAGCATGGCTTGTTCAGCAAATGGCTGCCTGATGAGGTGCAGGAAATCGTAGGAGAGCTTAAGTCTCTCGATCCCTTAGATATTCTCTGGGAGAACATTCAGCTGCAGTATGCAGCCATATTGAGGGCGCAGCGTATCATGTGGGTTCAGGATCATGATGACATGACGAAAGAGACGAACTTCGACGGAGAAAAGGGAATCGGCTATCTAGTGCAAATGGCATGGGATAAGCAGGCAGGGTTTATGACCGCCCAGAGCCGCGCAATGAGTGAACTGCGGTCAATGATCAAGCAGTATGATGAGATGCTGCATAAGGATTGGGAAGCAGCTTCGGAAGAACAGAAGTCTCGTATCGCACAGCTGAAGGCGCAAACGATTAAGCTGCAAGGAACTGATGATACTGAAGATATGGAAAACGATGGTTTTTTAGAAGCATTAAATACTTCTGCAAAGGATGATTGGCATGAAGAAGACTAAATTCAAATTTCAGCCTTTCAGCTTAAAGCAGCGCAAGGTGCTTAATTGGTGGTGCCCTAACAGTCCTGTAAAGGATATGGACGGCATCATTGCTGATGGAGCTATCCGATCAGGAAAGACGGTATCAATGTCGCTTTCATTTGTCCTATGGGCTATGACATGCTTTGATGCTCAAAACTTCGGCATGTGTGGGAAGACGATTGGCAGCTTCCGGCGCAACGTATTATTCTGGCTGAAGCTGATGCTGATCAGCTGTGGTTACAGAGTCAAAGATCATCGAGCAGATAATCTGCTTATTGTTAGCCACAATGGAGTTGAGAATTACTTTTATATCTTTGGCGGTAAGGACGAACGTTCACAGGATCTCATACAGGGTATTACTCTGGCTGGGGTCTTTTTTGATGAAGTTGCCTTGATGCCAGAGAGCTTCGTTAACCAAGCAACTGGCCGATGTTCTGTGGCAGGCTCGAAGTTTTGGTTCAACTGTAATCCGGATGGTCCGAAACACTGGTTCAAACTCAACTGGATTGATAAGCAAGAGGAGAAACATCTTATCTACCTGCATTTCACAATGGACGATAACCTCTCCTTGTCCGAAGCTATCAAAAACAGATACAAGGCAATGTATGTGGGTGTCTTTTATCAGCGCTATATTCTAGGTCTTTGGGTAGCTGCTGAAGGAGTCATCTTTAAGCAGCTTGCTGAGGATCCTCAGGCATGGGAATACATTGGTGTGCTGCCGGCATTTCGCTTTGTCAATATCGGTATTGATATAGGTGGTACACGATCCCATTCAACGTTGATCGCAACAGGGATCACTCATGATTGGAAGGTGCTTACGTTTAGAGCTGAGAAGATTGAGCATGCGAAAGGCATTGTATCACCGGATACGATTTATCAAAGACTGGAAGCTTTTGTTCAGCTGATCCAAGCTGAGGATAAAGTAAATGTTAATTATATCTTTGTGGATTGTGCTGAGCAGGTTATCCTTAACGGTATTCGGGTGTATATGCGTGATGCCGGCTTTATGGTTGAAGTGAGAGATAGCCGCAAGGTTGAGGGTAAGACAAGGATCCTTGCTTATCATGTGCTGCTGAACACTCACCGTATGAGCTTCAGGCAAGTACCGCTTGTTGTGGATGCTTTATCAACAGCGTTATACGACGAGAAAAAGCATGAGGATACGATATTGGACGATTTTACGACTGACGTCGATACATTCGATGGCCACTTTTATAGCTGGTCATCTTTTATTGATTACTTTGGCGCATTTAAATAGGAGGTGATGAGATGGACGCAATACTACAGATTTTAAGAGACGAAGGGTACAGCGTATCTAATGAGCTGGCAAGCTATTATTCATATGTCGATCTATGGAAGAAATGGTGGGAAGGTTATGTGCCTTCAGTTCATGACTATTCACAGGTGATTCTTGATGGCAGCATTCGGACATTCAAGCGATATAGGATGAACATGGCTAAGAAGGTCAGTGAGGACTGGGCTAATTTATTGCTCACTAACAAGACACTCATCAATGTGGACGATGAGGTATCACAGCAGTATTTAGCCGGTGATGCTGTGGAACAGAATGAAGGTGTCTTAGGTGATAATCATTTCTGGGAGAATGCAAACTTATTGGTAGAAAATGCTTATGCTGCCGGCACCGGGGCTTTCGTGCTGAGAGTAAAAGATGCACAGCTTAAGAGCAGCACTTTGATTGGTGGCAAGGTTAAGATAACCTATATCGATGATGCTGCCATGATCTATCCTCTGTCATGGGATAAAGGAGAGATTACGGAGTGTGCTTTCGGTTCTGTGAAATATCTCAATGGGAAACGACATCTATATTTGGAAAAGCACTTACTCACAGCAACCGGATATAAAGTGGTGAATGAGTATTACAACTATGAGCAGGAGAAGCCGGTCAAGGTTGCGGTTCCTGAAGGACTTATAGAAGAATTTCAAATTGATTGCAAGCTGTTCTATGTTGTAAAGCCTAACTTAGCCAATAACATCTACAAGAACAGCCCGCTAGGCTTGTCTGTGTATGCTAATTCGCTGGATCAGTTGGCTGCCTGTGATATTGCCTATGACAACTTTGTTTATGACTTTGTATTAGGGCGTAAGAGAGTATTCATGAATCAAGACATTATCTCAATGAAAGACGGTAAGCCTAATCTATCAGAAACGATGGAGACAAGGCTCTTTTATTCAATGGGCCAGAAGATGCCCAATGAGAATCAGCTCTTCCAAGAATACAACCCAGCTCTTAGGATCACTGAAAACAAGGAAGGAATCCAGACAGCTTTAGACATCCTTTCTGCGAATGTTGGCTTCGGGCAGTCACGATACTCTTTTAATGACAGGACTATGACCACAGCCACCCAGTCAAAACTATCTAACAAGGATTTGACTGAATCGGTTGCAAAACAACGCGTCATGATCGAAGAAGTCCTGAAGGGTTTGGTTAAATCGATCTTATGGCTTGGCCGGAATATCATTGGTGAGAAGGTCAACGAAGAAGCTAAGGTAACGATCACCTTCGATGATTCCATGTTTCAGGATATTGACGCTGAAAAGGCGCAGTTCCTTCAGGAGATACGCGATGGTATCCGGCAGAAGTGGGAGTATCGTGTTAAATACTTCGGTGAAGATGAGGAAACAGCTAAAGGCATGGTACAGCAAGATGAGGAAATCAAGTTCCCTGGTGCTGAATAATGCTTGATCCTGTCAAACTGCAGAAAGTGCCAGATGAACTGGTGCGGCTTTTCTATGACTTAGAAACAGACATTTTGAAAGATATTGCTGAGCGATTAGTGATGAATGACTTCAAGCTGTCACCTACCTCAGCGTATCGACTGAAGAAGCTTGATGAGTTAGGCTTGCATCAAGATGCCGTTGTTAGAAAGATAGCAGCCATTCTGAAAGAGAGTGAGAAAAAGGTCAAAAAGGCAATCAATGATACTTCTTACCTAAATATCAACTCAGACAATGAAATGTTGAAGCAGCATGATCTCTTCAGCAATGCTAATTATGACACCGGAGAGCTGCGGGATATCATGCTGAAGGGTATTCGGCAAACGAATGGTGAACTGAGAAACATCACTAAATCAATGGCAGGCGCTGCCAGCAAGACATACGAGCGGGCGTTAGACAATGCTTATCTTAAAGTACGATCAGGTGCCTACTCTTACACAGAAGCTATAAAATCAGTGGTTGACGACTTAGCCAGTAAAGGCATGGAGACATTCACCTATAAGTCAGGCAAGCATGAGCAGGTATCTACCGTAGTCCGCAGGGCGGTTTTAACTGGTGTAAACAAGACAGCTATCGAAACACAGCTGGCAAATCTATCTAAGATGGGAATGAACCTTGTGAGAACTACCCAGCACTTAGGTTCAAGACCTACCCATGAGGTGTGGCAAGGTAAAACATTCTATGTGGGTGAACCAGTCGAGGGCTATTTAAGCCTTGAAGAAGGTACAGGCTATGGCACCGGTGAAGGACTTGGTGGCTGGAACTGCCGGCATGGTATTAGGATCGCCCTTGAAGAGATGGGCATTGAATACACTGAGCAGCCCATTGACACTGAAGAGAACAACCGCATTTATGAATTGGAACAGCAGCAGCGTTACAATGAACGTATGATCCGCGAATGGAAGCGGCGGCGAGATATTAAAAAAGCTGGTGGTCAAGACCACTCAAAAGAAAGCCGAAAGGTGAAAGAGTGGAATGCACGGCAGGATAGTTTTGTTAAAGCACATCCAGAGCTTAAGCGGCAGATGAACAGGGAGATTATTTCAAAGCAAACTAGCAAAGGACTTTCATCAGGCAAAAACAATAGTCTAGAACAAGGAAGCACCGATATCATACAACGAGGTAAGTTGACAAAGACTGATCCTGATACTAAGATAAAAGTGTTAGAAGCTTATGAGAAACGCCTTGTGAATTATGATCATGAGCGAGCGGTTGTAATTGCAAAAGATGGTTCTGTATATGAAGTCATAGGAACTTCTGGACATGTCTATCCTGAATGTTTAGGCAAAGCAGTATTAGAGGATGCTTTTGTAACGCATAATCACCCTGAACACGAAACAGAATATACATTTAGTAAAACTGATTTAAGTTTTTTTAGTGATTTCCGATTGAATACTTTAAGAGGGGTTGACAATGCTTTTGTTTACCAGGTTGCAAATAGCGGTGCTGCAACTGTTAAAGATTTTGATTATTATAATTGGTATGATGTTTTAAATGGTAGGCATGCAATGATGACAGATGAGTGTTTGCATCGAAATTTGAATTATTGGAGGAAAAAGAAATGAACGATACAGCTAAAAACTTAATCAGTATGCTGAACTTTGAAAATAAAGAGTTTGAAAAAGAAGCAGTTAAGTTATTTACAGAGATGTTTGAGACTATCGAAGTAAATGAGTTGGAGTGGGATAAAACACATCCTAAGCCGCGAGGACTTGATGGGGGATTTAATACTAGAAGAATAACTGATGAGTATTTTGCTCGTTTTAGAGATTTGAAACTGAAATACGGAATTGAAGATAAGCACCGATAAGGTGTTTTTTTTACCTTGAAGGAAGGTGATGAGGTGTGTAATCATGCCTATGTAAAAACGATTGATAAGACTTATTATGACCATGAATTAAAATGCAGGGTTCTCATTGAAGAGAGTACCTGCATTTTTTGTGGTCGAAAAGAAAAAGAAAGGAGCATCTATATGGATCCACCGCGGCGTAAACTGCCGAAATTTATCAAAGATGATTTATCAAATTTCTAGCCCTGAGCATGGCATATAAACTGCTGCTGGTCCTGCATATGACATTTAAACTATGCCCCTAATAACCGGAGAGAACCGGATATAAAAAACACAGGAGAAAACATATGGAATGGTTAAAAGAATTTTTAGGTGATGAATTATATGCACAGGTATCTGAGAAGCTGAAAGGTAACAATAAAGTGAAACTCGCTAACTTGGCCAGTGGTGAGTATGTTGCCAAGCAAAAATACACAGATAAGGAGTCAGAGGTTGCTACCCTTAATACTGAGCTTGCAGCGCTGAAAGAAGCAGCTAAAAAGTTTGAGGGTATCGATGTTGATGCGCTGAATCAGAAAATCAAAGATCTAGAAGCAAATTCCGCAAAAGAGATTGAAAAGGTGAAGCGTGAATCAGTAGCTAAGGAACTCTTATCTGGATATAAATTCACATCAAAATTAGCGCAGGAGTCAGCACTCAATAAGCTTCTATCCAAAGAACTGAAACTGGAAGGAGACAAGTTACTGGGAGCTGATGATTTCATGAAATCTTTACAAACCGAATGCCCTGAAGCATTCGCAAATGATGATGGTGGTACTAAACCGCCAGTAGTCGTAAACACAGGCGGAAGCCATGAAGGCGGACAGCCGGCACAGACACCTTCATTGGAATCCGCAATCTCAGATTTTTATAAATAAAGGAGGGCAAATAAATGCCATTAACATTAGCACAAGCAAAAGTCGGTATGGCCGACAAGGTCGATCAGGCCGTCATTGATGAGTTCAGACGCTCATCGTTATTATTAGATCGTTTAGTATTTGATAACGCCGTATCACCCGGCACAGGCGGTTCCACACTGACCTATGGATACATCAGATTAAAGACGCCTTCTGTTGCTGCCGGCCGTGCATTAAATAGTGAGTATGTACCAGGTGAAGCCATCAAGGAAAAAGCAACCACAGATTTAAAGATCATGGGTGGCAGCTTCCAGGTTGACCGTGTACTAGAAGACACTGCAGCACAGTCAGAGATCGCATTCCAAGTATCTGAGAAGACGAAGGCCACAGCCAATCAGTTTCACAACGAAGTAATCAATGGCGATTCCACTTCAAAGGAAACAGACTTTGATGGCTTAGATAAAATTCTTACAGGTACTGATACAGAGTACAAACCTACCAGTGGCGTTGATTTATCAACATCAGCAGCCATGACCACAAACTTTGATGAGTTCTTAGATAATATGCTGACCTTCATTTCAAAATTGGATGGTAAGCCGGATATGTTGCTGATGAACTCAACGATGTTAGTCAAAATGAAATCAGTGGCACGCCGTGCAGGTTATTACAGCCGAACAGAGAATGCGTTTGGCGCATCAGTAGATAATTGGGATGGCATTCCTATGGTGGATTTAGAAAACTACTATGACGGTACTAAAACAAACCCTATCGTTGCGATTGCTGCGGACGGCACAACAGATATCTATGCAGTACGCATCGGTTTAGATGGTTTCCACGGTGTCTCACCTACCGGTAACAAGATCATCAAGACTTATCTTCCACGTAAAGATGAACCAGGTGCTGTTAAGAAAGGCGAAGTTGAATTAGTTGCCGGTATCGCGTTGAAGAACTCAAAGCGCGCCGGTGTTTTCCGTGGCATTCAGGTTGCTCCGGTGAAAGCATCAGAATAGGAGGAAGAAGAAGCGATGGTAAAATACGTTATAAAAACACCGGTAAAAAACTTTACCGGTGTCTCATGGGGATTGGCTTTTATTGGTGGTAAGTCAGTTGAATTTGAGGATAAAGATCTCTACGACAAGTTGGTTGCCAAAGGTTACAAAGGTGAAGTCATTAAGGAAAAAGTTAAGAGCACAGAAAACACCCCACCTAAGGAGTAGTTTATGACCTATGATGAGTACAAGCAGCTAGGCGGTGTCGTTAGCGAGAATGAATTTAATCAGCTACTGCCTTTGGTAAAAGAATTGCTGCTTGATTATACGGCAACGGTTCTAGTGCCTCACTGGCGTATGCTTCCGACACTTGATGAAATGGTTGACACAGACATGATCTATTTTTATCAGCTTGATATGATTGCAGCGAACGGCGGTGTGAATGCTTTTTATGGGCAGAATGACCTTGATCTAAAACAGGTATCAACTGGTGGCTTTACTTATTCAATCGGTGCAGGGAATAAGATGGAATTCTTCAATGGGGTTCCTCTTTCACCATTAGCTGTATCGAATCTAAAACGGCAGTTAAGAGCTAAGGGCTATTTGCAGAGGTGCTTATGAGAGCTTCACCGCGCCGAGTAAGGCAGGATAAAATCACACTGTTTACACCGATTGATAAGGAGTTTGACGTAACCTATCAAACTACATTTGTTGATTATGTTCGAGTGGATGAAAACTATGGCATCAATCAGTCAGCGAAAGGCATTGAGGATACTAATTCAGTGCTTGTGGTAATTGACCTAAACGACCTCCAGGCATATGGTGCTGAACCAGTAAAGGATTTGATGCCATTACTTATCAAGGGCAGAACTTTAGTCAGGCTTGAACATACTGATGATTTACAGAATGCTTTCACGTTAAACGATATCAAAAAAGATAAGCCGGCGGATAATAAACCGGCTTTTTTAGAATTGTTGCTGCGATGAAATACAACATAGATATTTATCTTGATAGTAAAGCGTTAATCAAGAAGTATGAAGCTAAAAGAGAAGCTGCTCAGATGAGGTTGAAGCAGGTAGTTGTGGAAGATACAGATCCATTTGTACCTTTTGAGAGCGGATATCTAAAGAACTCAGTTGCAGATTCATTGAATGATGCACTGCCAAGAATTATCTATCAAGGACCCTATGCTCACTATCTTTATACCGGTTATGTCATGGTTGATCCCGATACTAAAAGTCCGTGGGCTAAAAAAGGTGCAATCAAGGAGTACAAGGATCCAATGCAGGCACTGCAGTTTAAGAGAGGTATGTCAGAGTGGTTTGAACACTCAAAGAACCTCTACACAAAGCGCTGGATCAAGGAAGTGGAGAAGGTGATCAAGTCATGAAATCATTAGCAATCGAAGAAACTCGTCAGATCGTTGACGTACTGTTTAAAGAATTTATATCAAAAATCAAAATTAACGGAATTTCATGGGAGCTGGAATTTATCACTCATGAGATGCCGAATCTATGTTTTAAGCAGCTTACCGGCTCAATGGTAAAGCAATATATTACAGGTGATTATGTGGCTGAATTGCCCTTTGCAGTGTATTACCGCGCTAGGGCAGCTTCAGTCAATGATGTGTTGGCCTTAAGCCAGCCATTGAATGACATCGCAACCCTTTTTTACAAAGAGGAACGAAGCAATTTTGGTTATTTAAAGACCGTACTGCCTGAAGGCGTTGAACCCCAGGAGCTGAGGATGACATCAACACCCACTCTGGAAGATGGTCTGAAGAATAATACAGCAGTATTTAAAGCAATATATACCTTCAGGTATAGGAAAGGAAAATAGATGGAAAAGATTAAGAGAGAACTATGGCAGACGTTTGTTAAGCCAGGTACGGAAAGTGCAAAGTATGCCGTCATCGGTGAAGATTTAGAAGAATTTGCGCTTGAAATGAATGCCGATATCGAAAAGAAAAAGAACATTCTCGGTACGACATCGATCAACCTAAAAGGCTATGAGAAACAATCAACGGTTGCCCCTTATGTATGCCGTAAAGGGGATCCTGTATTTGAGTGGCTGAAGGGCATCGTAGACAATGAAAAGACACTTGATGATGTTAAGGCAACTGTATGCAATGTGGATTTGTTTGAGACTGCAACAGGAGGAGCTTATCCGGCAATTGAGGAAGATGCCTATATTGAAGTGACTTCTTTTGGGGGAGACACAGAAGCTTTAAAAATCGAGTACAACATTCACTACACCGGCATCAAGCGTTCAGGAACTTTCAACCCAACGACTAAGACATTCACACCGACCGGCAGCGCGGCATAAGGAGGAAATATGGCAAGCATTCAATTATTAAATCAAGATGTCATTGTATTGGACATTTTGGATGGCAAAGGTAATAAAGTTGATGAGTTTGAATTTGATCCATTTGATGCGGAATTTGCTGCTAACTTTTATGATTTTCTGAACGAACTGCATAAAAAAGACCAAGTCATAAAGGGGAAAGTGCAGGCACTTACCAAGCAAGACAAAACAGCTAATTCGTTTGGTCTTTCAAAGGCAAATGAATTGTACTTTAAAGAGAATCTTGAATTGGTGAATTTTGTACGAGCTAAGTTTGATCTTCTTTTTGGCGCAGGGACTTGTGAGCGATTATTTGGTAAGTCAAAAAATGCTGTTCTGTATATTGATTTTATTGAACAGTTAACACCTTATTTCGATAAAGCTCGCGAAAAGAAAGTATCAAAGTACACCCAAGCAGAGGAAACTGAAGGCCTCAACTAATGAATATTTTAGTCGATCAGTTCCCAAGCAAGGTGAAGATAGACGGCAAGGACTATGGCTTGAATACCGATTTCAGGATCGGATTAAAAATCATGTTCGCAATGCAGGATGATGGGCTGACGATGCAGGAGAAAATGATTGTAATGCTGCAGTTATTGTATAAAGAAATCCCTAATGATTTAGAAAAGGCGGTTGAATATGCGATCGCCTTTTTAAATTGTAATGAACACGGAAAGGAAAAGGCAGGCATTTCGGTCACTTTGTTTTCGTGGGAAAAGGATGCAAAGTATATCTATTCCGCAATCAGACAATCCCACGGGATCGACCTTGATAATGAGAAAATCCACTGGTGGAAATTCATGTATATGTTTTTAGATTTGAACCCCGATTGCTTTTTTAATCGCCTTGTTGGTGTACGTGATCGCAAGGCAAAGGGAAAGATGGACAAGGCGGATAAAGAATTTTACCGGCAAAATAAAGATATCATAGATTTGCCGCTTAAATTAAGTCCGGAAGAGAAACTGAAAATAGAGCAGTTCCGGAAGTTGCTCGGTAAGGCAGGTGATGAGAGTGGCTAGAAAATCAGATGGATCGGTTGTGATTGATACTGAGTTAAATATTGATGATCTTAAAAAGAATGTGATCAATGCGGAGCGTGAGCTAAAGAAGCTTCAGGCAACTCAGGATAAGCTCAATAAAAAAGCTGAAGCAGCTCAAGCAAAGTCAAATAAGATACGTGCTAAGTACGATACTGATGCAACGAATGCGACCTTTAGAAAAAAGTTTGAAAACCAATACGGAAGTTATGAAGCAGCAAAGGATAAAGAAGCCTGGGGAGCCAAGTTTGATAAAGGTTATACTTTATCACTTGCTAAAGATCACGACGATTTTGCGGCTTCATTACGCCTTGTGAAAGAGGCATATAACGAATTGACCGTTGCTGAAAAGAATACACAATCAGCCCAAGAAGACTTGAATACCGCTCAACAGAAATATGACAGCTATGTAAAGAGGATGAATAATCCTCTGACAGTCTTTATGGATAGCACACAGAAAGCCGTGTTAGGGTTAACCAAGCTCTTAGGTAAAGGTCTAGTAGCAGCGGTCAAGAAGACTGGCAGGGCATTTGTTAATGGTGCAAAGAGTATCGTGAGCTTTGGAACCAAAACGGCAAAGGCCGTCAATCCAATTGATGGCATGATGAAGAAAGTATCAAGATTGGGTACGATGATGAAGCTCATGGTCACACGTAGGTTGATTATGGCCATGATCAATCAGGCGAAAGAAGGTATCAGTAATCTAGCTGCTTATTCGTCCACATTCAACGATACGATGTCCGGCCTTAAAAGCAATGTTACCTATGTTGGTAATGCCTTAGCTACAGCCTTTGCACCTATCTTATCAGCGATCGCTCCAATCGTGGATATGGTTACAGAATCAATCGTGAATCTGATCAATATGATCGCACAGCTGACAGCCAGGTTAACGGGCACAGCGACCATTTTCACTAAAGCTAAGAAAGCTCAGGTGGACTATGGAAAGGCAACCGCCGGTAGTACAAAAGCACAGGAAAAACAGGTTGCCTCTTTTGACACGTTGCAAAAGCTGAGCAGCAGTTCTTCAACTAGTGGTGGTACAGATGCAAGTGATATGTTTGAGGAAGCACAAATCAGCTCAGAGATTATCAATTTAGCGGATAAGATAAAAGAAAACATCATCAATGGTGACTGGTATTCAATAGGAACTATCATTGGTGAGCGGTTATCTAAAGCTTTAGATAGTATCAAATGGGGTCCTATTCAGAACCAAGCTAGTTTGATTGGTACTAATCTGGCTAACTTGATCAATGGCTTTGTCGAATTTCCAGATTTAGGCTATAAAATAGGAAATTCGATCGCTCAGGGGTTGAATACTGCATTTTTCTTTGCTTATAGTTTCGTAACGAACTTACACTGGGATTCCATTGGTATTTTTATTGGTGAAGCCATAACAGGAGCAGTACAAAATTTCAACTGGGGCATGGCGGGTACTGCTTTAGGTACATTTATTGGTGGTCTTATTCAGATGTTTGGCAATATGGTTGCTACGGCTGATTTAGGCGCGCTGGCAGCAGGATTGAGCGTGTTTGTGATTAACTTTATCAATTCGATCAGCCAGAAAATACGGGATACGCCGTGGGATCAAGTAGGTGCTTCTATCGCAGATGCTTTTCTTAATCTTGACTATCTGGGTATAGCCGCCGCCTTTGCAGGTCTGATATTATCTGCCATCGATGCTGCATGGGATACCATTGTCGGGTTCTTTAGTGAGCTTGGTAAAAACAGTGGTGATGGTTTCTTAGGCGGGCTATTACAAACGATTTCTAACATTGTTCACTGGATCGATGAAAATATCGTCAGACCGATTGTTGATGCGTTTAAGTACCTTTTAGGGATCCATTCACCCAGCACTGTATTTGCTGAAATCGGGGTTAATGTCATGCAAGGCCTTTTAAATGGATTAGGCAGCCGGCTTGGTGATGTTGGCAAATTCTTCACGGATATGTGGCACTCTATTACAGCTTCGATAGGACAGTTTGCTTCTGATTGGGGTTCGGCAGTAGGATCATGGTGGCAAAATGATGTGTCACCGTGGTTTACTCTAGATAAATGGGCTGAACTTGGCAGCAATATTGTCAAAGGTATCAAAAATGGTGTCGCTGGTGTAGGAAAAGTAGCGGCAGGAATCGGCAGCCAGCTATTAGATAGTGCCAGATCTGCTTTAGATATCCACTCCCCATCGGGCGAGTTTGAATACTTAGGTTCATTCATCATGCCAGGTCTTGCACAAGGTATCAATGATACATTACAGACAGCGCTAGATGCTTTATCAAATGCTGTTAAAAAGATAAAAGAGTTATGGCAAAAAGGGTTTAAAACTGAAGGCTCTTATTCACTCTATTTCTTTGATGAAGGTAAAAAGATGATGACTGGATTGATCAATGCGTTTAAAGCGATGATGAATGCTTTAGATGAACAATTAAAGGTAATGCTGCAGTTAGTGCAGAATACGATGAATGCAGCGGCAGCAGCTGCAAGAAGTGCAGCATCTTCAATTCAAAGTTCAGTGTCAAGTGCAATCTCAGCAATGGAACGATTAGAATCAATGGACAGCGGATCAATTAGCTCAAGAATGTCACGTTATTCTGCAATGCCTGAAACATTCAGTATTCCGCATCTTGCAACCGGTTCGGTCGTATCGCCTAATAACCCATTCATGGCTGTACTAGGTGATAACAAGTCTGAAGAAGAAGTCGTTTCACCATTATCAACAATGAAGCAGGCGCTTCAAGAAGTTTTAGACAATACGGGCAGTAATCGTAATATCACCATTGTTTTGGAAATGGATGGCATTGAGTTTGCTAGAGCTGTTTATAAAGCAAACAACCAAGAGAAGCAGCGTGTCGGTGTGCAGTTAGCAAAAGGAGGCAGATTTTAATGTTTAGTGTTGATGGTGTTACTTATGACGTAGATGCTGTGTTTCTGGCTGAGGATTCAATCAAACGTAAATTTACGATTCTTGACGGTGAGAATGCAGGACGATTATTAAATGGATCCATGACAAGGGATATCATTGGTACTTACTACAATTATACATTGGCGATCGATACCAATAAGCTATCCCCGGCAGATTATGATAATCTTTATGAAATCTTATCGGCACCTGTAGATAGTCATTCTTTCGCGTTCCCCTATGGGCAATCTGAACTACAGTTTGATGGATATGTGTCTAGCGGATCAGATACATTAAAGTATGTAAGACATGGGATAAGATACTGGGGCGATCTGTCTATTGAAATAGTCTGCATGGAGCCAATAAGAAGACCATGAGTGAAACAAAATTAATTTATAAAGATGTATCACCAACTGCTAAGTTGTTTTGTAATCCAACCGCAGAGGATAAGCAGCCGTTCAATGATTTAACACAGCTGAATAGAGATACAGGCAACTTTCAAGGTTATGCGACTTGCGAACATAACAGTCGAGTCCTTGATGGTACTTCGGCTGACTTTAATTATAATGGTGATTTTGGTTATTGGAGCTTGACTAAAAGTGGTGCGGATTGCAGCTTTACAACACCAGTTAAGCTTACTTTAACATACAGTACGCCGGTATCATTTGTCGGACTTACCATTACCTTCGATCAAAATCATTATGAGTATGCTAGGAAGTTCAGTATGAAGGCATACTTTTTAAATGAATTGGTATCGGATGAAACCTATCATATCAATAAACCGCAATTCTTCACGAATAAGCAGCTTACTAATGTTGATAAAATTGAATTCATTTTTTATGAGACTTCACTGCCAGAACGTTACTTGAAATTGAATCTGATCGATTATGGCATCACTAGAGTGTTCACCAATGACGAATTGATGAATGTGAAGGTGGCGGAGGAAGTTAATCTAGTAAGTTCAGAGCTTTCAGTGAACAATATGAATTTCACATTAGTTTCTGAAGATCCTATTGCCTTTCTATTTCAAAAGAAGCAACCATTAGAACTATATTACAACGGCAAGCTGATTGGTGTTTTCTTCATCGACAAAGCACGTCAGAAGGCAGAGACGACTTGGGATATCACGACTTCTGACTATATCGGCGTATTAACGAAAGCTTCCTATAATGGAGGCCTTTTTACTGGCGAAATGGCAAGCGTGATTATTAAAGATATTATGGATACGTGCCATGTACCTTATCTGCTGGATGTCGATTCGTTCGTGGATATCCCTTTATATGGATATTTACCGATTGGCACAGCTAGAGAAGCACTGCAGCAGGTCTTGTTTGCATGCAGTGCAACAGCGGATACATCAAGATCAAGTGTCATTGATATGTATAAGATGCCAACTTCAGTAAATGGTGAATATATGCAGATCATGGAAAATTCAACCTTCGATCAAGAAGAAAAGGTTACAGAAGTAAGACTCACTGTGCATGACTATGTTAAGAAAATAGAACCAGATGAGATAGCAAAAGGAAATGCAACAGGAACAGTTGAAATCACGTTCTCCGGGGCTTATTCAGACTTATCTATAACTGGTGGCAGCATTACATTAAGTGGTGCTAATTACGCTATTATCGAAGCTGCCGGCGACTACGTTTTGAGTGGTTATGGCTATGAGGACAACATGACGATCATGAGTAAGAAAAATCCAACAACAGCGGCCAATGAGCTTCAGAACATCATGGAAGTTTCTTCAGCTACATTAGTTTCTAAATATAATGCTGCTACTGTATTGAATAATCTATATGCTTTTTTCATTCGAACTTCGATTGCAAATGTGAAAATCGTGAGTGATGAGTTATCAGTAGGGGACTTGATCAATTATTCAACAAAGTATCTGGGGGAAAAGAGAGGGCATGTGATCTCAAATACATTCAATTTAAATTCATCAAAGATCGTAGCTGATTGTGAGGTGCTTGATTATGATTCTTGATAGACTGATTTATGACCGTACAGCTGCGGATGTTAACCGAGCGGTTTATTTACGCAATAAAGGTTATGAAAACCTAACGGATGCAGAAAAGCAGGAATGGTCTTCCGATTTAAAAGGCTGTCTTAATTGCAGTGATCTGAATCGCGTCGCTGAAGCATGTCGATATATCAATGCAATGTATCGACAGTGGGGATACGATGTAACGATTCCTGTTAAAACAGATTTTACAATGGATGACTTTCAAGACCTGCAGCTGATGAGTGATTATTGTTTGAGTGTGTTGAATTTAATGGGTTCCATCAAAAACGGCAGAATGGGAGAAGTACCACGGAGGATGACTGGGGCCACTCACGTTACACAAAACAACATCGAGCGAAACCTCTATCTGATGCCACATGTATTAAAAAGCGTGCAAGAAGGAATGCAAGTGCTTAAATGCACACTGGGAGGAGATGAGTTTGAATGAGACCTACATTTTTAGATGAACAAGTCGGTAATGACGGTAAGCGTTATTACAACATTGTGCAGAACGGTGCAGTGCTATATGAAAAGGTACTGCTGGAAAAGGATTACATTAAGCTTCAGGATGGTACAAAACTATCAGCAAACATACTGATTAATATGCTTACTGAGGATAATATCTTAAATTACAAGGGTGTTAAAAAACTTGATGAATTTGGTGATCAGATTGTATCGATAATCGTGGACACAGAGAATAATGATGATATTATTCTGAAAAAGACAACAACTTTTGGAGATACCATAGCTGAACAGGTCGATTATTATCAGGCAGGAGTAGTCATTTATTCAATAAAAAAAGACACTGGATTTGGCGTAAACATCGTTACTTCCGTGGTTTAGAAAGGAGAAATTGATTATGAGATATTGTTTTCCAAAAACGGAGGATAAATCATGAGTTGGGCTGAAATAGCATATGCGATAAATAGTTCCATCAAGAAAAAGGAACTAACACGCCCACTTAATATAATGCTGATTCAACTCACACTTGCTGAAGCGTTCAATGAGGAAACATGCGCTTGGGCACTTAAGCAATACGATATTGGTTATGTGATTGATGCATATTTGAGAATCAATTCAGAAAAACTGCGTCAGTTAGTTAGTTTTGAAGATGTGTGCAATGATTGGACTTATGTAACTAATATAGTTAATTCACCGCTCTACGATAAGATTATTAAGTATTGCGATTGGCCAATGGCTAAGATCATGGCGGGTGCCAGCGGCGCAGCCGCTGGCTTTGAGAATGTGACAGCGGTACTCAACAGCGAGGTAGCCATGACAGCGGTACTCAACAGCGAGGTAGCCTTAGCTGGCATTTCTAAAGTTACTAACAGTAGCACTTTATTTAATTGGTTGAAGAAAGTAAATGAAACTACAGCTTATATTACAGCTATTGCTAATACGATGCAGAAATCAACACTATTTACTAATTCATACAATGGCGGTCATGATAGTGTAAGTGGTGCAAATAATTATTTTTCATCAGGCAATGTTATCGGCTTATGTTGTTGTGGTTATTACAGCTCATCTAGTGACAAGGTGAACATGGCTCTAAACAATACCACTGTATTTACAGGTAAAACAGGTTATAGCAGACCATCAACAGGTAGTACAAATACTAACGCTATCGCAATTAGAGGCTGTACATTTACGGAAACTAACGATGCTTATCTAGGTATATCTGTTTATACGTTGAAATGAGGTGATTAAATGTTCACAGAAAATTTAGATAAAAAATTAAATGAAATGACGGAAAAAATCAATGCGGTACAGTCTGTAAAATCAGTGCAAAGAGGCACATGTTCGCTAGGAACGAGCGGTAATGATATAGTAGTCAAAATGAACAAAATAGACATTAATAAGTCAATGATTTTATTACAAGGTGACGGCTACCAATATAGTAGAGGTGCTTATGATTGTTCTACAAGTCTTTATATTTCAAACATAACTGATACATCATTTACTATTAGCCAACACACATCTTCAAGTAGTTCAAAAAACGTATCTTGGCAAGTTATCGAGTTTTATTAGGAGGTAAAAAAATGAAACAAGAAAACAAAAATGTAACAATTTTCATGGGGGGTATGAAGTTGCCTATATAGGTAGTGAAGTATCCCTAGAGTCTATTGAAGCTGTTAAGAAAATTATTCTAGGTGGCAACAATGTTCACTAAAGACTTATACGATAAGATAGAAGCCATCGGTGTTGTTAAAAGTGTACAACGAGGCACCATCGATCAAGAATTTGGTGATTATTCTGGTGACAATGAACCATACGATTGGGGATATCAAGATTATAAAATAAGTCCAGTTAACCTTGAGAAATCAGTGCTGATAGTAAAAGGTATAAACCCAACATTTGGAACTCCAAGCACTGAAAGCAAAGAATATCGATATTTTGTTGATCCACGCGCAGAATTTATTAATAACTCTACGATAAGGATATATATGACAGCTCCAGGAGGTAGATATTCAAGCCGATGGTATAGTCAGATAAAATGCCAATGGCAAGTAATAGAATTTTATTAAAAGAAAGGACAGATAACATGTACATATACGCACAATTAGATGCAGACGGATATTGCATCGCAATCTCTCAATTAAGTGGTAAAGTAAATCAATCAAACCTTGTTGAATTAAGCAGTTTCGATACTGCTTATATGAAACGTAAGTATGACGTAACCATAGGTGAATGGACTGATGAATATATGCCAGAGCAGCCAATGGTTGATTCTGTGCAAGAAGCGATAGATGCTTATACTCTTAGTCTTGTCGAGAGTGATTTACTTAAGTAAGTCACTCTGTATTAAGGTCAAGGTGTATTTGTCTATTACCTCCGTCATAGGGTCAGTTGGTTCAGCTTCGGGAACAGGATTAGGATAAGCAAAGGTATTAGTGGAAGCATCATAAACCATATACAGTTCTATGGTGTCGGTTCTATCGGTTATATCAATACAGTAAACAAGAGGGTGGTCATGGACTGGCAAACCAAGTTCAGCACCACCAATTAAGTTTACTGTATTGTCTGATTTTAGGATTTGAGCGTATTTTCTCATCGTCTTAGTCCTCCCCACTCAATAAATACCATGCCAGGAGAACCCTTTCCGCCTATTCGGCTACTTCCACCAGCACCGCCACCACCTGCTCCATATCCTCCTGCGGCTTCACCATTAGAACCTCCTGACGAACTTCTACTGTTTATTGAATCACCGCCACACATTAAGCTAGCTTTTCTGAGAAGAGATGTATCAGGATAATTACTTTGAATTAAGCTGACGCTTGAACCTCCTAATGAAGGGTAGTTTTTATATCCACTTAAATCATAGCAATAATTTCCCCCAGCTCCTCCATATCCAAAAGCCCCTCCATTGCCACCTTTTCCAGAAGTAGAATTAACACTAATTTCGCCATCTGAGTTTGTATAATAACTATCCAGAGCACTATACCCCGTCCAATATCCTAATACATCATTAGGGGCACAGCCACTTACAGAATTTGCAATTAATGTTTTGGAATATTTATCGCTAGTTATTACAGTATTCCCGTCACCAATAGTAAAATTAAACTTTTCACCAGGTAATGTACGTACTCTCTCACGAATGATAAATTGTCCGGCTTTTCCTGCTACTCCTCCTGAACCATTCCCACCACTTCCACCAGCTGCACAAGCGCTGATGTAAATTTCACTAATGCCAGCGGGTACGGTAAAAGTTCCGCTTTCAGTAAATAGCTCATGACCACCAAATGAATTTATGAGCACTTGGTCGAGTGATGTGAATTCTTCTGTTCCAAGTGTCGAATTTATCGCATATTTAACCTCACCCCAACTCATAAAAACTCCTCCGTCTTTGGAAGACTGAGGAATTAAAGAAAGGAGAGTGACCTATGTCACAACTAACTGAATCACTAAAAAGATTATATAAATCAGGTCAGGTGACTGCCGATTACATCAATGCAAGAACTAGTCTGACCGAAGAAGAAAAGGTCTACATTTTATCTGAAGAACCTGTTATTGAAGATAACTACGAAAATGCATTTAAGGTATTGGTAGGTGAAATGGCATGAGCTTAGTTGAACAAGCACGACTGCTGCGTAAGCAATGGCAGCAGCTCCTACCAGCCAACGATGACACAAAGATTATAGACTGCGAAGATTTGGTTGACAACTGGGATATTGGCATTGATTACGCTGTCGATGACATTAGAAAGTTTGATGGTCAAGTTTACAAATGCGTACAAGCACACACAAGTCAAGACGGCTGGGAACCATCTCAGACACCCGCACTGTGGGCTGTGAAGCACACAAAGAATAAGCATAATCCAAAACCTTATGTGCAGCCAACTGGTGCGCATGATACCTATATGCTTGATGAGGTTGTGCTGTTTGATGGTGCAGTCTATATCAGTAAGATAGATAATAATGCATATTCACCCACCGATTATCCAGCCGGCTGGCAGAAACAAGGAGAATGAAAATGAAAAACTTATTTGATAAAACGGACCCAGTCATCGTCAAGACTGGGTTTGTTGGATTTATGACGATTATAGCAGCGCAGCTAGGAATCCTATTTCCTGTGCTTGTGCTGCTTTTATTATGCATGGTGGTAGATTATATCACCGGTATCATATCAGCCGGCTATCACGGTAAAATCAAGTCCTCCGTGGGTTTATGGGGAATCGTAAAGAAGCTGCTTTATGCTGTCATAGTTGCGGTAGCCATCGCCTGTGATTGGGTGATCATTAATGTAGCAGAACAAGTTGGAATCATCATACCAGCAGATACATTCTTCGGCTTGCTAGTGAGTCTTTGGCTGATCTTCAACGAGCTGATCAGTATTCTGGAAAACCTGATCGAGATGGAAATGACACTGCCGGGCTTCCTGATCGCATTGGTCGATAAGTTTAAGCATCTCATTGAGAACCAGGGATCAGCAGCAGTTGACGCTGTAAACGTTAAGGATAAAGAAAATGAATAAATCAAAACCGTGGAGTCATCCGCCGTAACCTAGAAATATCCTGATAAATCTCGTATACTTATAGTAACGAGGTGGGATATTATGAAAAAAATACTAACAAGTTTCTTATTAATGGCAATGATAGCGGGATGTGTTCAGCAAGGCCCGACGGAGGCAGAGAAGCCAGAAGAACCGCCGGTTGTTGAACAGCCTGAAAAGCCTGTGGAACAGGAGAAGCCGGAAGAATACGATCAGATATTTAATGCTCATGAAAATCTTGAAAATGAAATTATAAAAATTGAAACACATAGAATAGATTTAAAAGATAATGATTTAAATTCTGTTTTCGAACCAGTTGCTCAAAATATTATCATAGATATAGATAGTGATGAAGCTAGAAAAGTTATGGACAAAATCAATAAGGATGCCGAAACATACATTAACGAATTGACATTTTATCCTGATGATGAAACTTATCAAGGCCATTGGCGTACAGTGAGTTTTTTTAGGATTAATTATTATTTCAATAATGATAATAATGTATTGTCTATAGTAACAAAAGCCAATCGCTATTTGTATGAAACCGCTTCAGGTTTTTCAGAATATAAGGTATATAACATAGATGTAGATACAGGGAAACAACTTAATAATGAAGAGCTGCTAAAGCAGTACCTACTTAGTTTTGATGATACTACTTCTATAGTAAATGATTATGTTAAAAAAATGAATATGTGTTCATGTAAAGATGCAAAGGATTCTAACCTATATTGCTATAGAGGGTTCAAAATTGACAATGAATCATTATTGTTTTTTGACGGTGAGAGTATTAACTTAATACTTGCTGTTACATTAGGAATTGCAAATGAGAATATAATAATACCAATAATAAAATAGAAAGAGGTAAAAAAAATGGCTAAAAAAAGAACTAGAACTACGACAGACGGAACAGAGGTCTGTCTTTTTCCAATGGATTATTTAAGATGTACACAGGGGCCGGGCTATACTAGTAGAGGTGTTGCCACAGATGATAGCATTTCACATAAAAGATCATGGGCTATTGATAATGGTGGAGAGACCTCAGGAAGAACTAAATTCGACGAAGTATATGCTCCAGTTACAATGAAATTATTTAGAAAAATGGAAACATGGGCTGATGCAAATGGAGTGATTTATGTTTCAACTAAACCAGTATTGTTTCCGAATGGTGAAAAGGATTATTTATATTTGTACATGTGCCATTGTGAGGACATCAGTGAATTTAATTTTGAAACTACATATAAACAAGGCGACGTGATTTATAGAGAAGGTGCCTATGGCTTGAAAGATAATACACAAGTCCATGTTCATATGGAGGCTAGAATGAAACGTGATACTACTGGACCAGAGTATAGGGCAAATTCAGCAGGTGCATGGGGGCTATTTGGTAATGAGCCAATTCAAGATTTATTTTTTATAAACGGTACAACGGTCATGGCAGATGTGCCTACAGTAAAATTAGTAAGAGGCTTTATTGAACATAATCCTGTTGGTTTTACATCCGTCGGCTTACCGGAAGGGTGGAACAGCTATAGTGGCAATTGGTATTTCGTAGAAAACAAACAAACGAAAACAGGATGGTTGCAAGATAACGGGGGCTGGTATTTCTTAAACGATAATCGCTTTAAAGACTATCCCTACGGTGCTATGGTACGTGACAAATGGGTGGCTTCGGGTAATGATTGGTATTTCATTAAAAATGGAGGAACAATGGCGTACAGCGGTGATGGTGGCGTAGAAATTGACGGTAAAATTTATAATTTTACAGCTTCAGGTCTTTGTTTAAACCCATATCAATAAAAAATTGGCTTACTCTCTTAATTGAGGGTAAGCCGTTTTTATTTTAAGTATGATCCTTATAAATTTTTGCATTAAAGGGAATATTCTGGATTGTTTGATTCTTTTGTCTCAGTCAGGTACAGAAAATCACATGTTTCAGATTTATAAACATACAAAACATTGATTAAAAAGTGTCAATATCTTATAATAAATTTAACAATCAGGGGGAAATATGAAGAAACATTGGCATTATATAGATTTTTTGCGAGTTTTAGCTTGTTTTTTAGTTATTGCTAATCATACGGTGAAGGATTCATTTATCGGGTATAATATGGATTTCTCAGCAACATTAGGAATGGCTTATCTTACCTTCAGTAAAATTGCCGTACCTATTTTTTTAATGATCAGCGGTGCTTTATTATTTGAGCGGGAAGAAGATTATCTCAGTGTATGGAAAAAAAGAATTCTTCCGTTAGCGGCTGTCATTATTTTATTTAGTCTATTTGTTTATATTTTTATTGAAAAAAGAGAATTTTCTTTAATTTCATGGGTTGCTTCTATGATTCATGAACCAGCCTTTGTGGCATATTGGTATCTGTATACCTTGATGGGGATTTATGTCATGCTTCCCATCTTTCAAAAATTAGTGCATGCATTAAAAGAGACTGATTTTAAATATCTTCTTACGATATGGTTTGTGATTATGGCATGTCTGCCGTTTTTAGGTGCATGGCATTTATTCCCCTTTGTCTCACCCTATTTTGTGCTGCCGGTTTTAACCCCTGAGATTGGCTTTTTATTTTTAGGCTACTATTTAACACATATCCAAGAAAATCGAAAACCAATTCGTTTCTATGCTATTGTATTATGCGTTACAATGATTCTTTGTTACTTCTACAATATATTTGAAACAAAACACTTTGGATCTTTTACTTTACTTCTCGACAGAGCGTGTGTTTGGTCCAGCGTTATACTTGCCATCTGTGTTTTTCAAATTGTCTATCAATTATACGAAACAAAAACGTTATCCATTAAATTTAATCAGATTATGTACTATATAGGTGAAACTACCTTTGGCATTTATTTAATTCATGGTATAACCTTATGGCTATGTATCCCCATTCAAACTTACTTATTAAACATCGGAAACCGTTTACTTGGGGTGGTGCTTTACAGCTTTGTGATTTTTGCTTTTAGTTTCATCTTAGTTCGCTTATTAGCTATTATACCTTTATTTAAACGGCTTTTTCATGTTCGCGGTTCTCTAAGGTTATTTAAAAATGAGTAACTTTAAATGATTATATAGTTTATATCAAACGGGCTCACTCCTTAATTAAGGGTGAGTCTTACTTTTTTATAATGAACGTAAACAGACAGTCTGTGTATTAAGTTTATATTACTTCCACCATCCATGCGCGTATTCTTCAGTACCAATGTCAGTCAGCAACGCTGCTACATTAGGATACGGCATTGCATACCGCTGATTCAGATAACGCAAAGATGCACCTAATTCACCATCAGGTCCGCCAAGCTGCGAAATAATCATTTTTGCTAATTTAGGATCCGTATGCTTTATTTCAACCGGATACTGTAATCGTTTTTCATATCTCCACATATTACTCTTGTCCTTCCCATGGCCAAGGGCTCTGTGCCCATTCCCACTCATACTGATTTTCATTACCCTTATTGCTGATTGGTGCGCAATGTCTTTCATATAATGCCATACACTTATCTAATTCACATTTAATGCGATGATAATATCTCAGCGCACGGCAGTCACATGGATGCATATCCAAATACAGAGTTACTTCCTGTAAGGCAAAATCTAAATGCTGAATCCGCTTTTTCAATTCACGGCAGCGGCGGCATTGTTCTTCAGAAGGCTTGCATCCGCAATCAGGACGATGTGGTCTGCGTACTTCATCATACCATGTTGAGTCGCTGTCAGCAGCATCAACATCACAGTTATATTCGTTATCACAGCTAGTTTGGCAGCCATTATTGCATCCGCAATTATTGTTGCAGCCATTATTACAGCCACAATTGCATCCGCAATTGTTATTGCACCCGCAGTCATTGCCGCAAGGATCACAGCAGTTATCAGCGCATCCGCAGCCACAGTTTGAATCACAGCATTGGTTATTGCAAGGATCACAGTCGCAGCAAGGATCACAGCATTGATTATTGTAAGGATCACAATCACATCCGCAGTTTGTGTCACAGCAATTATTACAGCCATCATCACATCCGCAGCCATAATCATCATTATGATAATCGCTGCAGCCATTATTATAATCACAGCATCCGTTGTTATAGTCGCCGCCGTCACATCCGCAGCCCATCATACGATCATCCATTGTGAAATCAAACAAACGATCTTCTTTACAATTTCTATTTGCCATTGCAGCCGCAGCCTCCAATCTTATAACCTTTAAACGGTTTATCCAAATCATTGAATAAAGTACCTCTCTGTAAAGCTACTTCGGACTTATAAATACGGCGCCAAGGTTGTTTTCTGACATAAGCCATTGCCATCGGACGTCCATCGCATACTCTACCTCGATAATTGTTCATAGTATTCATCCTTTCTGAGTCTAACCTCACTCTAACATATGGAACTCTAAGTATTGCGAATGGGGAGATACCTATATTTATCAATTTTAAGTATTTTATTTAGATGAATTTTTGCTATAATTGTAACAAAAGTGAAGACTTGGAGTGAGTGCATGGAAAAGCGGAATGAATTTATATCAGGATTAAAAGATGGACTGCCTATCTGTCTGGGTTATATCTCAGTCTCCTTTGCCTTTGGGATGCTGGCGCGTCAGAGCGGGATGCCAATTTGGACAGCGGTGCTGATGTCGATGAGCAATGTTACAAGTGCCGGACAGTTTGCCGGATTAACCTTAATCTTAAATCAGGGAACCTACCTTGAATTAGCTATGACAACGCTGATCATTAATCTTCGTTATTCATTAATGTCCTTGTCACTTTCCCAAAAAATTGGTGAGCATATCACTACCGGGAAACGAGCTGCCATTTCCTTTGGCGTTACCGATGAAATATTTGCGGTCAGCATGCAGCGCCATGAAAAGCTGACACCTGCTTATTTTGCCGGCGTTATTCTAATTCCTTATCTTGGCTGGGCGGCGGGAACCTTTCTGGGTGCCTATGCCAGCAACATGATGAGTCCCGCGTTATCCAGCGCCTTGGGCATTGCTATCTACGGCATGTTTTTAGCAATTATTATACCGCCCTGTGAAAGCATGAAATCGATTCGTTACGTCTTGATTATTGCTGTTTGCTTAAGCTTAGCCTTCCGCTTTCTGCCTTTCTTGAATCAGATTACCAGCGGCTGGGTGATTATCATCGTAACCATAACCGCATCGGCATTGGCAGCACTTCGTTATCCGATCAGTCAGGAGGAAGCTCATGAATAGAATTTTGATCAGTATTGCCATCATGGCAGTTACAACTTATCTGATCCGCATGCTGCCGATGGTCTTATGCCGGAAAAAGATTGAAAATCAATTCATTCAATCCTTCTTGTATTATGTGCCCTATGCTGTTTTAGCGGCAATGACATTCCCGGATATTTTCACCTCTACCCGCTCCTTAGCATCGGCAAGTGCCGGCTGTCTGGCGGCATTGTGGCTTGCGTATAAAAAGCGCGGTCTGCTGATTGTTGCGATTGGGGCAGTCATAACGGTATATCTTGCTGAATGGCTGATAGGAATTTAAAGAAACAAGCGCATTTCTTTAAAATATTGTATAATACTATAAAGGGGAGATTTATATGCAGCGTTTCAAAATGAATGATGAAATTAATTTTGATGAAGTAGTTGATTTATATAAAATGGCAGGCTGGCAGGAATACTGCAAAAATCTTGAAAATCTGCGTTTTAGCTTTAATAATTCACAGGTTAAGCTGGCCGTTTATCAGGATCATCACTGTGTGGGCTTTCTGCGGGCGTTAACGGATTATACGTCGATCTTTTTGATTCAGGATCTCTTGGTTCATCCGCTGTATCAAAACCGCGGCATCGGTTCTCAGCTGTTAGCCAAGATCGATGAAATGTATCCGCGGATTCGTCAGAAACAGCTGCTTTGTGATGCGGTAATGGAACTGAAAAAATTCTATGAAAAGAATGGCTATGTGGAAGTGGGCAGTTATAATATGTGCAGTTACATAAAGCTTAAATAAATAAAGCTGAATGGAACCAATGATTGGAGGCAGATCATTATGGGGTCATTTATTGAATTTAAGGATGTAAAGAAAATTTATAAGATGGGTGAGGTTGAAATCCCTGCCCTTGCCGGTGTTGATTTTCAGATTGAAAAAGGTGAATTTGTCGTTATTGCCGGTGCCAGCGGGGCGGGTAAATCGACGATTTTGAATATTTTAGGCGGTATGGATTCACCTACAAGCGGTGAAATCATCGTTGATGGCGCGAAAATCAGTGATTTTAACGCGAAAGAATTAACAACCTATCGACGCTATGATATCGGTTTTGTATTCCAATTTTATAATTTGGTACAAAATCTGACGGTTGTTGAGAATGTGGAATTAGCTACAGAAATCTGCCATGATCCGCTGGATGTATTAGAAACGGTAACTAATGTTGGTTTGTATGACCGCCGTGACAATTTTCCGGCTCAGCTTTCCGGCGGTGAACAGCAGCGAGTTGCGATTGCCCGTGCTTTAGCGAAGAATCCAAAGCTTTTGCTTTGTGATGAGCCTACCGGCGCGCTTGATTATAATACCGGCAAAGCTATTTTAAAGCTGCTTCAGGATACGTGCAGGCAGCAGAATATGACCGTTATTGTTATTACTCATAACTTGGCTCTCGCGCCGATGGGAGATAAAGTAATACGAGTAAAGAGCGGCCGTATCGCATCCATTACGGAAAATGAAACGCCGACACCGGTAGAAAGCATAGAGTGGTAAACAATGAGAATGCTGATTAAGGATACGCTGAGGGAAATTCGCAAGAGCCTTGGCCGTTTCTTTTCAATCTTTGCCATAGTTGCCATCGGTGTTGCTTTTTTTGCTGGTGTAAAAGCCAGTGCGCCGATCATGAAGAGTACCGCCGACAGTTATTTTGATGACTATAATTTGATGGATATCCGTCTTTTGTCTACCTTGGGTTTTACTGAAGATGATGTCAAGGAAATACGCGCAATTCCCGGAGTAAAGGGACTTTTTGCCACGCATACATTAGATGTATTAGTTAAACAGAATACTCAGGAATATGTGATGAAGGTGTTGACGCTGCCGGATAATCTTGATCCCAATAATCCTGATTATATGAATCAGGCTGTATTGATTGAAGGCAGACTTCCTGAAAATGAAAATGAGTGTGTGATTGAGGCAGGTAAGATTTCGCATTTTGATGCGGATATCGGTACGGTGCTGACTTTAAACAGCGGTAATGATGATGAACTGTCAGATAGTTTGAAGACTACGGAATTTACGGTTGTAGGTAAAGTAAATAATCCTTATTATCTCTCTTATCAAAAAGGCAGCTCCAATATCGGCAGCGGTACGATTTCAGGTTATTTGATGATACCGGAAAGTGCTTTTGATCAGGATATTTATACGGATATTTATTTAACGATTGATAATGTTAAGGGATTAAATTCTTATGATGATGATTATTTTGATGTGATTGATCCTATTACTGATCAGTTGGAAGCATTAGGCAAAATTCGTTCTAAGATCCGCAGCGAGGATGTAAAAAACAGTGCTTATCATGCCTATGTAGATGGCTGGAATGCTTTTTATACTTCTAAGAATGAGGCGGATCAGCAGTTAGCTGAGGCACAGAAGACCTTAGACCGCAGCTTTGTGGATCTGATGCAGGGCGGGGCGGATCTTGATCAGCAGAAACGTGATTTTGATCTTCAGATTGCACAGGCAAAGCGGCAGCTTCGAGATGGCCGGATGCAGATTGCGAATGCCTGGAGCAGCTATGATCAGCAGGTGCTGGCTTTTGAAAAACAGAAAAGTGAGGCACTGGCTCAAATTCAGGACGCGCTGGATCAGGTTGATGAGGCCAAGGCTAAGCGTCAGGAATTAGTAGGAAATCAGGAACAGCTAAAACTCGCTTTAAGCAATCCAGCTATGTCAGAGGTTGAAAAACAGATGGCGATGGCACAGTTAGAGCAGGTGGAAGCGGGAATCGCGAAAATCGATGAATCATTAGCTGATTTAGAAATTCCAGTTGATGAAGTAATGAGTCAGCTCAATGTTGGGGAGCAGCAGCTGATGGCCGGCAAGGCTGAGATTCAGCAGAATGAAGCGGCTTTGGATCAAACGGAAAAGGATTTAGATAAACAGATTGATGACGCGAATCAGCAGTTTAGGGATGCTCAGCAAACCCTTGATGATGGCTGGGCAGCTTATGATAAGGGTGTCGATGAGCTGGCGAAAAACCGCCGCATTACGGATGAACAGCTGTTGGACGCAATGGAAGAATTGGAAAATGCGGAAGCGGATATCCTTGAAATTGAAGACTGTGAGTGGTATGTATTGGATCGTGAATCGCATTATTCTTATATGGACTATGGCTCAGCAGCCGATCGCATGGGCGCCATTGCCGAGGTTTTCCCGTTATTCTTCTTCTTAGTCGCTGCGTTAATCTGTCTGACAACGATGACTCGTATGGTTGATGAGCAGCGGGGAACAATTGGTACGTTAAAGGCGCTTGGTTACAGCAAAGTGAAAATCGCGGTTAAATATCTCTGTTATGCTTTTTTATCCAGCTTTGGCGGCAGCGTTATCGGTGTATTGATTGGTTTTGCGGTTTTCCCTACGGTTATTTATACAGCATGGAACATCATGTATGAATTGCCGCCGGTGCAGCTACAGTTTATCCCATCCTTTGCCTTGCAGGCATCTTTAGCGGCGATTTTAATCACCTTGGGAGCGACGATTGCAGCCGTGTATAAAGAATTGATGGAAACACCAGCTTTACTGATGCGGCCTAAAGCACCAAAAAACGGCAAGCGGGTTTTCCTTGAACGTATCCCTTTAATCTGGAAGCATCTTTCTTTCTCTAAGAAGGTTACAGTGCGTAATTTAATTCGGTATAAGAAGCGTTTCTTTATGACGGTGATTGGCATCTCAGGCTGTACGGCATTATTAGTGGCCGGCTTTGGTATTCAGGATTCAATTGGTGATATCGTTCCGAAACAGTTTGAAGAAATTCAGAATTATCAAGTTAATATTGAATTTGAAAAGAATTTAAATGTGGTTGAAAAGGAAGACATTATGAAAACCGTTGAACAATTCAGCCATGTGAGTGATACGATGGAAATCGCCCAATACAATGGTACTATAGATGTCAAAGGAAAGGAGCAAAGCGTTACGATCATTGTTCCTACCGATGTTGATAAGTTTAAGGAGTTTGTCAGCCTGCGTACAAGACGGAGCCATACCCCCGTTGAAATTACGGATGACGGAGCTGTTATCAGTGAAAAGCTGGCCAATGACTTAGGCGTAGGTATCGGCGATTTAATTGAATGCGAAAACAGTGATTATCTAGTCAAGAAAATTAAAGTTGTCGGCATCGTAGAGAATTATGTTGGTCATTATCTTTATATGTCTGAGGCAGGTTATAAAGCAACCTATGGCTTTACCAGCAAGGCTACGAATCTGTTTGTGAAAACGGACAGTACAGAAAGTCAGGTTGAAGAAAATCTCGGCAATCATATCACTAAAATAGATGGGGTATCGAGTGTCGTATTCTATTCCGGTACGGCTGATTCTTTTGCGGATACGATCAAGAGTCTTGGCTTTGTCGTTGTCGTGCTGGTCATTTCAGCGGCATTATTGGCCTTCGTTGTGCTTTACAATTTAACAAATGTAAATATCTCTGAGCGGATTCGCGAAATCGCGACGATTAAAGTTCTGGGCTTCTATGACAATGAAGTATCCTCTTATGTATTCCGTGAAAATCTGATTTTGAGTTTTATCGGCGCATTAGCCGGTTTAGCGCTGGGCACCTTGCTGCATCGCTTGATCATGAGTATTGCGGAACTGGATTCAGTCATGTTTGGCCGAACGATTCTGCTTCAGTCCTATGTCCTTTCAGTAATTATTACGATGTTCTTCTCATGGCTGGTAGCGAAAGTCATGCATCATAAACTGAAAACAATTCCGATGGTAGAATCATTAAAATCAGTTGAATAATTGAAAGACGGGCAGCCGTCTTTCATTTCTTTAGGCATCAAAATGTTAACTTCATGCTAACTATGATACACTTTGCTTAAACAAGGAGGAAAGGCAATGAATTATTTATTTGGCGGCTATCCAAGTGTTCCAACCACAGGCATTGTGGCAGCGGGTTTAGATCATGGCCGTTTCAGTAAACCGCAGACGCTGATTAAGGCTGATTACACAACGTATTTTGATTCATATAATCATGTGCTGGCTACTATTCAAAAGACAGCGGGAAAGGGCGGCATAGGTCTTTATGATCATAATGGCAAGCTGATCCAGGAAATTCAGGAGTCAGAAAAACCAGCATGTTATCTGTGTTTCTCACATGATGGCAGACATTTGGTAACTACCAATTATCATGAGGGAACAGCCCATATTTATGCTTATGACGGACAATTAACATTAGTAAAACGACTGGTATTTGGCGATGGGGCAAAGATGCACTGCGCTTGGTTTGATAAGGCTGATCAGCGCTTGATTTTATCGGCGCTTGGTTTGGATCAGCTGATTGTGCTGAATCATGAATTGAATGAGCTGAAACGAATTGATTTCCCTAAGGGCAGCGGTGTAAGACATCTTGTATCCGATGCACAGGATCATTATTTATATGCGGTAAGTGAATTAAGCAATGAAATCTTTGTGATTGATTTGAGTGATTTAAGTATTGTCCAGCAGCTTTCCATGCTGATGGATGAAACACAGTCATCAGCAGGTGCTGCCATCAGATTGTCAAAGGATGGCCGTCATCTCTATGCGTCCACCCGCGGCCAGGAGTTGATTGTACACTTTCATGTGATGAAAAATGGTCAGCTGGAGATGAATGAAATCTATCACTGCAATCATCAAACACCGCGTGATTTTCTGCTGAGTGAGGATGAAAAATATATGCTGATCGCCTATCAGGACAGTGACTGCATCGACAGTGTAGCGCTGAATGCTGACATGGCCTTACGGGAAACGGTGGACACGCTGAAGCTGCCTAAAATCGTATGTATTAAAGCGTTCCCTCAATAGGATGTAAATGGTATTAAAAAAAGCTGAGCAATCAAGATAATTATTGACGCTCAGTTTTTATTTGCTTTGAATCTTATTAATATTTTTTAATTCAATGGCAATAGTGCCGTCTGGGTTATTGATAATCTCTACTAAATCTTTTTGACTCAGACATTCAATGGGAATAATTACTTCAATGCCGCTGTCAGTTTTAAAACGCTGAACCTTCATCTGCTTGGTCTGTTTCACATTTTCAACCTGAATCTTTGGCTTGATGCCCTGTTCTAAGACTTCCTGTTTAAAATCATCCTGAATCATCCGCCGTTCAGGGAATAATTCAACAGCCATTTCCTGAATATCAATTTCTACATTGCTGTCCAGCGATTCCTTAATCAGCTGTTTCATTTTAGGCAGAATTGCCACTTCATCTAATTCATATTTATCAATCATTGTTTCACATTTCTTCTGCAGCACCTTGCTTGATTCCTGATAAGACGGCACTGCGTCACAATCCAATACTAAGCGGGTATAAAAATATACTTTTTCAGCATCTATTTCACTCTTGTTTTCAACGACTTGAATCGTCATATCCGAATATTCAATCAGCACCACCGCGTCTCTTTTCATGATATTAGTTGAAAATAATGTTTTATGACGAATGATTTCATTGACGATGCGATCCGCTTCCTGTCTGACATTATGGGTAATGCCTTCGTTATAGCTATTATCCAAAAGGGCTAAAAAACGCCGGCCATCGATTAATACATTGGCACAGATAAAGTCGCAGGGCTGAAACAATCCGTATTTCATTTTTTTCTCAAAGATAATTTCGCCGATCAGTCTGGATAATTCCACAAAGCTGCACTGTCCGCCCAGGTAATCATCAATTCCTTGTTTAATTGAACTGTTTGCCTTGAAATAACCATGCTGGATATTGTTGCTGGTAAAGGCCTTCTGAATTTTATTTTGCAGGAGCTTTTCAATCTCCGGTTCCATTTCTGGTATCGTTTCTTCCGCGAATACACAAAGATTCTTTTCTGTATCCAGTACATGCAGGATACATTCATTCATTTCAATCATTGGCTGTCCCTCTTTCATGCAAGTACGCATATTATATCATTTACATGCTGTCAATGTCAGTAAATAATCAATTTTGATGGCTGTTAATTATTTGACAAATCGTTAAATTGACTTCAAATATAGTGTATAATATGCGATAATCTATATAGTGAATGCAATCGTTCATCGGAGGCAGCTTATGCGGGAGAAGTCTTCTAAAATATATATTAATGTCATAGCAGCTTTGATTATCATCATTTTTTTTGCTGCTTTTTTTACTTATCAGCTGCATGAAAACGCTCAGGAAAGTATCTTCAATACAATGACGGAAATTTCCCATCAAAGTGTAAAAGTGGTTCAAAAAGAGGTTGAAAAGAATCAGCATGTCATGGCAAACATCGCGGCCTCTCTTTATGCGGATAATGAAAAAGATCCAATGCAAATAATTGCCCAATTAAGGGTGCTGGATGATCTTAATGGTTTTAAGCGCATGGGCGTCATATTAGATAATCATGAGGGCTATGCCAGTGATGACAGTCAATTTCTTTTAAATGATGAGCAGCTGCAGCGTTTTGAAAAGGCTCAGCACGGCATCATCTCTATTTCCGATAATCTGCTTGATTTGGTTGATCAGCAGCCGGTTACCCTGTATACCGCCCCGATAGAATATAAGGACGGAACGCAGTATGTATTGTTTGGCACCTATGCTGCCCAAACCTATCAGCCGCTGCTCTCAGTTACCACGTTTGACGGACAGGGCTTCAGTGTGATCATGAAGCAGGATGGCAGTCAAATTATTGGCTCGGCGAATCAAGAGGGAACTTGTGAGCAGAATTTTTATGATGAGATTTTATCCTTGTCTAAGGATAATCAGTCAACGGTGGATGAATTAAAGCAGGCAATCAGTGCTGGTCAGAGCGGCTTTACAAGCTATGCGTGTAAAAAGGATATCCGTTATATCTATTATGAACCTTTAGCGGTTAATGACTGGTATTTATTGAGTATTATACCTAACGTCGTGATTACGAAAAGTATTGGCAAGACTGTCACTTTAGCTTATTCTATGCTTGCCCTTTGTCTGATTGTATTAGCCTATTCATTGCTGAGGGTTATTTTTATTGACCGCCGGCACCGCCGGATGCTTGAGCGGATCGCATGGGTTGATACGGTGACTGATTTTGATTCCTTTGAGAAATTTAAAATGGATGCGTCCAAGAAGCTGGACAATGATTCTTCATTATACGCGATGATTGCGTTGAATATAAATAAATTTCAATATATCAATGATTTATTTGGTTATGAAGAGGGGAATCGGGTACTGAAGAAAGTAGCGCAATGTCTCGTTCAGCGCTTGGGCAGGAATGAATATTTTGCCCGTATTCAGGCCGATCATTTTATCGTTTTACTGACGTATTCGGATACTGCGCAGCTTTCTTTGCGGATTCTTGATATCATGAACAGTATACAGGATGTTGTAAGCAGTACAGAAGGTGAGATGCAGTATCAGATTCAGATGAATGCCGGGGTTTATCTTATTACAGATCATCATGAACAGATCAATACAATGATTGACTGCGCGGCGCTGGCTTTGCGAAAAGATTTTCAGAAGAAATATGAAGCCTGTGCTTTTTATGATGACGCGCTGCGGGAACAGATATTTAAAAACAAAGAAATTGAGGATTTGTTTTTGCCGGCGTTGAAGAATCAGCAATTCAGTGTCGTTTATCAGCCTAAATATAATGTGCAGACACAGCGCTATGAGGGCAGTGAAGCGTTAGTACGCTGGTATTATAAGGAAGACTGTATGATTTCACCGGCATATTTTGTGCCTATTTTTGAGCGCAATGGTTCAATTATTGAGCTGGATGAATATGTTTTAACACAAGTATGCGCTCAGTTAAGAAGCTGGCTGGATGCCGGCTATGAATTGACACCGGTATCAGTCAATGCTTCTCAGCTGCATCTTTATCGTGTGGATTTCTTTACGTCCTATATGGAAATCATTGACCGTTATCAAATTCCGCATGAATTAATTGAAATTGAAATGACGGAAACCGCGCTTTATGAAAATGAAGCAAAGGCTTCTGAAATTTTGAATCAATTCAGGCATGCGGGGATTAAAATCCTTTTGGATGATTTTGGTTCTGGTTATTCATCGATTACATTGCTTAGAAATATGCCGATCGATGAATTGAAAATTGATAAAAAGATGCTGAATGATTTGCTTGTCAGTGATAAGGCAAGACAGATTTTAGCGGGTGTTATAGTTTTAGCAAAGACCATTGAGCTGAAAGTAACGGTTGAAGGTGTCGAGGCATATGATGAATATGAAGCTGTCAGCCTGATGGGCATTGATAAGATTCAAGGCTTCTACTGCGCGCGGCCGATGAAGGCGGATGAATATGAAAAGCGCTATTTAATTAAAGCGTAAGCCTGATTAAGGATTGCTGTTTTATTCATGGCAGGCAGATGTCCCTGAATTCCAATTTCAAAATCTAAGGCTTGCAGAAATTTTATCATTGCTTGAAGCTTGCTTTGGTCGACATTCATCTGGTGATAGTAATCTTCGCAGATGGCGTCACCGATAAACAGCACCTTGGCTTGGGGCACATAAATAAATACACTGTCATCGCTGTGGGGTGAGGGAACGTGAAACAGCTGGACATGGCTATTGCCCTGGTCTAGCGTCATGCTGGATGAAAAGGATATATCAGCTGTTTTTAGCTTTATCTCATTCAGGTCGTTATATTCAATCTTTAAATGATCATCGACAAAGGGGATTTCTTCTTGGGAAATCAGTCTTTCCTGCATCGCTTCAGGATTCCACTGCCATTTCATCATGCGTTCAAGTTCACGGTTAGTCAGCGTATGAGCGATCGTAAGACCTTGGACGGCATGCATACCAAAAGTATGATCCCAATGCCAATGGGTAAGAATCGTGAAGGTGGGGAGCGGCAGCTGACGTTCTTTTAAGAGGGCATAGGCTTCTTTTACATGTTGAGCGCTGGTTCCGGCATCTACCATTACTGAAAAGTTTGAACCCTTAATATAACCTAATGATGGACGATCTCTTTTCGTTTCATAGGTTGTTGAATAAATGTATTCTGAATGTTGAATAAGTTCCATGGCAGACTCCTTAGTTTATGATTGGTACCATTCTATCATAGAATCAATGCTTTCGCTCAATCATTTAGTAATTAAAATAATCATATCTATTTAATGAGGCAGGTGACTGCCTTTTATGATGCAAATAAAAATTTAATTAGGTACCTTGACAATATCTAAGAATTGGTGTAATCTATATTTGTAAGGTACCTAATTATATAGGCAATGAAAGGAGATATGAATGAATAAAGAAAATTTAGAGAGATGTACACAATGTCCCAATGAATGTTTAAGGGATGAATTAAAATGCGGACGAGGCAGAAAGTTTTTTAATGAGACAAGTCAGGATGAGGGTAAGAAACACCATGATCATCACGGCCAGAAAGATCTGACACATTTATTAATGCGCTGCGGTTATATACTAGAACGCAAAACCAATCGGCGCGGGCAAAGCAGAATCTTAAAGCTGCTGGCAGAAAATGAACTGCTGAGCCAAAAGGAGCTGCAGCAGAAGCTTGAAATTGAAGCCGGATCATTAAGCGAAACGATTGCCAAGCTGGAAGCAAGGGGATTGATTCTTCGTGAAAAGGATGAGCAGGATAAGCGGCGTATGCTGGTAAGGCTCAGTGAACAGGGTCAGCTTGCCGCCAGTCAGGAAACTATTGAAGATCCTGATGCCATCTATGATGTTTTAAGTGATGAGGAGAAAGCTGAGCTTCAGGCTATTTTAATCAAGCTGACAGATAAATGGAGTTTTGATTATCATGGAACTAAGGATCATCACCGGCATCATAAATCAAAAGAGAGAAGCGGTTTAAATGAAAGAAAAGAATAAGCTGTTTGCTTATTTTAAGCCTTATTGGGGGCTGGCATTGCTTGCCCCTTTGTTGATGATCGGCGAAGTGATTATGGACTTGATTCAGCCGCAGCTGATGAGTCAGATTATTGATCAGGGCGTTCTTGGTTTAGCTAATAACCATATTCCTGATTTCAATATTATTTTAAACACCGGCTTTAAAATGATTTTATATGTAATCATCGGCGGCTTTCTCGGTGTTATGTGCGCGGTAACAGCAAATCTATGCGCGCAGAATTTCTGTAATGATCTGCGTAAGGATGCTTTTAAAAGCATTATGTCATTATCCTTAGAACAAAGTGAACAATTTACCTGCGGTTCATTAATCACCAGAGTTACTAATGATATTACCCAGATTCAAAATCTAGCCAATACGTTGATGCGCGGTCTGAGCCGTACCTTAGTGATGTTTATCGGCGGTATTGTCTGTATGTTTTTATTGGATGTAAAGTTTGGTTTAGTGATTACAGCGGCGCTGCCCTTAGTATTTGTTATCGTAATCGTGGTAATCAAAAAGGTAGGTCCGCTGTTTTCAATCCTGCAGAAAAAGCTGGATCGGGTGAATAACATCATACAGGAAAGTATTGCTGGTCTGCGGGTAGTAAAGGCATATGTGCGTGAAGATTATGAAAAAGAGCGCTTTGCGGCTGCGAATAATGACATGGTTGACACACAATTAAACGTATTGTTGATTTTCTCGATTCTGAGCCCGCTGATGAATATTATTTTAAACTGTGTAGTTGTTGCGGTAATTAAGGTTGGCGGCCTGGAGGTACAGGCAGGACTTGCATCACCCGGTAATATTGTGGCTGCGATTACCTATGTATCACAGATTTTAAATGGCATTCTGCGTTTAGTGATGATTTTTCAGACAATGACCAGAGGTGTGGCTTCAATTCATCGTGTGGAAGAAGTTTTGACATGCGAGCCAATCATCACGGACGGACAGGCACAATGCAATCTGAATGCAGGCGGCATAGAATTCAAGCATGTATCCTTCGCATATCCCAATAGCCGGGAAATGGTGCTTCATGATCTGAATCTATATATCCAACCGGGAGAAACCTTGGGTATTCTGGGAGCTACCGGCAGCGGTAAATCAAGCTTAGTCAACCTAATACCGCGTTTTTATGATGTGAATGAGGGCGAGGTTTTGGTTGATGGCATAAATGTGAAAGATTATCCGCTGGATAAGCTTCGCGGCAAAGTCGCCATTGCCCTTCAGAAAAGTGAATTGTTTACAACTTCAATTAAAGAAAATATCGCATGGGGGAATCCTGAGGCTAGCGATGAAGAAATTATTCAGGCTGCGGCTGCTGCACAGGCATTTGAATTTATAGAAAATACACCGGATGGGTTTGAGACTATGGTCACTGAGCAGGGAATGAGCTTATCCGGCGGTCAGAAGCAGCGTCTTGCCATCAGCCGTGCTATTTTGAAAAATGCACCTATTTTGATCCTTGATGATGCTACCAGTGCGCTTGATTTAAAAACCGAGGCTAATCTGTATCAGGCTTTAAATAAACATTATAACCGAATGACTAAAATCATCATTGCTCAGCGGATTACTTCTGTACAGGGAGCTGACCGTATTGCGTTGATTGAAAATGGAACACTGGCAGCCTGTGATACTCATGAGAAATTGTTAAAGGAGAATCAGCTTTATCAGGATATTTATAACTCTCAGCTGAAGGGAGGCGCATTTTGTGAATAAAGCAGAAACCAAGACCGGATTTGAGAAATTACAAAAACCGTCACGAATGCGAACGGTACTCGAGGTTGAGAAGCCAAAAGAATCAAAACAGACTTTTAAACGTTTGCTGCAATATTTTGTTGATGAGCGAAAATTATTAATCGGTTTATTGCTGGCTGTAACGATGGGGGTATTATGCAATGTATATGCGCCTAAGCTGCAAAGTCAAGCCATTGATTCGATTACTTCAGGAGCTTTTGGTGTGCTTACTCAGCGTCTTGGACTGATGCTGGCTATTTATCTGATTTATGGTTTGACATCTTTATTTCAGAGCCGGCTGAGCGCACATTTGAGTCAGCGTGTAGTTAAAACGATGCGTAAAGATTTATTTGATAAAATTATCGATTTGCCGATTAAATATGTTGATCAGCACGCGCATGGCGATCTTATGAGCCGCATGACCAATGATGTAGAAAATATTTCTGATACCATATCGCAATCACTGAGTTCATTAGTTGCGGGGATTCTGACAATCATCGGTACGGTTGTGATGATGTTCAGCTTAAGCTGGCAGCTGACATTGCTTTCCTGTACAACCGTGTTATTAACAATTCTGGTTACCAAAAAGCTGGCTGGCTGGATGCGCCGTTTTTATCGTCAAAAACAAATTCTGCTGGGGCGTCTCAACGCGCAGATTGAGGAGCATGTCATCGGCTATCAGACAGTCGTGGCTTATAATCGTCAGCCTCAGATTGTTGAAGACTTTTCCTTAACGGCCGATGCCCTAACTAAAACCAGTATTCGTTCGGATATTTTAAGCGGGTTAATGGGGCCGGCGATGAATGTTATCAATAATATCGGTTTTGTGATAATCGCAGTTTGCGGCGGCTATTTCGCAATTCATGGCATGATATCGATCGGTGTTATTTCCGCATTTATTGTTTATGCCCGGCAATTTGGCAGACCCATCAATGAACTGGCTCAAATCTACGGTCAGATTGAAACAGCACTGGCGGGAGCTGAACGGGTGTTTGCAATTCTGGATGAAACAAGTGAGTCGAGCGAAGGAAGCTGTCAAGTACCATTATCTAAAGGCAGAATCCAATTTGAAAATGTTGATTTTTCCTATATACCAGAAAAACAAGTGCTTTATGATTTTAGCTTGGAGATTCGCTCAGGCCATAAGGTTGCCCTTGTTGGTGCTACCGGCAGCGGTAAAACAACAGTAGTGAATCTTTTAATGCGTTTTTATGATATTGACAGCGGCCGGATTTTGATTGACGGCACAGATATCAGAGATATTGAAAGAGATACACTGCGCAAAGACATTGCCATCGTGCTGCAGGATACAGTATTATTCACTGATACGATCCGCAATAACCTTAAGTATTCGAACCCAAGCGCTGATGATGAGCAAATGCGTAAAGCAGCCCGGCTGAGCTATTGCGACAAACTGATCAGTCAGCTGCCAAGGGGATATGATACACTGCTGAGCGGTTCAGGCAATAATCTATCCCAAGGTCAGCGGCAGCTGCTGGCAATCGGCAGGGCATTTTTGGCAGATCCCAAAATATTGATTCTTGATGAGGCAACCTCTAGTGTGGATACTCGAACTGAGAAGCATATTCAAGACGCGATGATTAATTTAATGAAGGATCGGACAAGTTTAATCATTGCGCATCGGCTGTCAACGATTCAGGATGCGGATTGCATCGTAGTAATGGATCAGGGCCGCATCGCTGAACAAGGCAGTCATGATGAGCTGCTGGCAAAGAAGGGAAAGTATTATGAGCTTTATAATACCCAGTTTGAGGGTAAGGCAATCTGATTAAATTTCTGTTTTCGGCAGAAATTTTTTCTATTTAACAGCAGAAAATATCATGAAGTCTCTGTATATCTTTGGTAAAATAGAAATATCAAGGAAAGTGGAGGATTAAACAATGGAACCGATAGAAACACGCACCTATAATTTACGCGGCAGCCATTATGCGATTGGCTATCAATTAGGCAAGCAGGCAGCCAGTAATGAATACTTAAAAGCAAAATATGTAGTAAAGGCAGCCGTTGATCAAAAGCAAATTCGTGAGACAAACGCTTTGCTTGAACGCTGGTGTCCGGGTCTTACTGAAGAGATACAGGGCTTTGCCGACGCATTAAATGTTCACTTAGAAGCATTGGTTTTCTATAATATGACTTGTTATGTGCCAAACTGCAGTCATATAGCACTGCTTTCAAATAAGACGGATATGAAGCAGCCGCTTTTAGCACGTAATTATGAATTTTCAAATGAATTAGAAGATTTTTGTCTTATGCGGACTGAAGCCGAAGGCAAGTATACACATATTGGTACATCTATGTTACAATTTGGTCGAGATGATGGCTTCAATGAGCATGGTCTTGCGGTGACAATCAGTTCATGCGGTATGCCGGTTGTGAATCTAGCACATATGCGAAAGCCTCAGTTTAACGGTTTACAGTATTGGGTAGTTGTCCGGGCGCTGTTAGAAAACTGCAAAAATGTAGAAGAAGCATTAGCTTATATCAAAGAGATGCCAATTGTCTTTAATATGAATATGATCTTACTCGATAAAACAGATCATGCGGCGCTTGTGCAAACCATGGATGGGAAAATTGCTTATCGTCAAATTGATGCTGACAGTCATGAAGAAATGCTGCATGCGACCAATCATACGGTTTTGACTCAATTCATGCACATAGAAAATCAGGCGTTTCCACACAGCATCACTCGATATCACTTTATCGAAAATGAGTTAAAGGATAAGCGGCATATAACTAAAGCTCAATTAAAAGACATGCTGTTAACCAAATATCCCCAAGGCTTATGTTTTCATAATTATGCAGAAAATTTCGGCACAACCAAAAGTATGATACTTGCTCCGCGGGAAGGAACGATTGAAATTTGCTGGGGAGGCCAAGCAAAGAATTGCTGGCAGATTTATGATATTGCAGAGCCTATGGCAACAACACTCACAGAGATGCAAATTGAAATTGATCCGTTGCCTTAGGGACTGATTGAAATTCGTTAGAGAGGAAACATCATGGATTATCAGAAAGCACTGGAACAAGCCATTCTTTATATTGAAAAGCATCTGCAAGAGGACATCAAAGTAGAAGACGTTGCCCGCTTTGCAGGTTATTCATATTTTCATTTGAATCGGCAGTTTAATGCAATACTTGGCGAAGGTGTGGGCAGCTATATAAAAAAGCGCCGCTTAGCCAATGCAGCCTATCAGCTTTTGGTTACCGATGATAAAATCATTGATATTGCGGTTAACAATAACTTTGAATCAGCTGAAGCATTCAGCCGCGCATTTAAAACAGCATATAAAATCAGTCCGCTTTACTACCGCAAAAACCGAATCCAGACTTTTGTCTCTAACAAGCAATGTATAAATCATCATTTTATGAATCATTTGCTTAATCATGTAACTGTTCATCCTCAAATTGTGGAAATACCGGAAATTAAAGTTTTAGGATACCGTGAAGAAATAGAATTAAAGCCAAATCATATTAAAAAGCTTTGGGAAAAGTTTGCTGATTTAAATAAACAGCTTTCCTGCGGCTCTGATCATTCTCGAAGATTTGGTATCTATGAGTCATATCAGGAGGATATTCATTTCATTGCCAATGAAGCGATGCGATGCTGGGAAGTGGTCGGCATAGAAGTTGAACATTTTGCTGATGTGAAGGCTCCTTTTGTCAGCAAAGTGCTGTCAGGCGGGAAATATGCGGTATTTACACATCATGGCAGCTTAGAAACCCTTTCTGAGACGATTGACTATATTTGGGGGACATGGCTGCTCACCACTAGGGAGGAACTGGATGTCAGGGAGACCTTTGAACTTCAGGATGAACGATTTTTAGGTTACACGCATCCTGATTCAAAGATGGACATCTATATTCCAATTAAATAGATAAAGGAAAGAAACACAATGAATTATCGAATTCAGCACTTGGATGAATTTTTAATTATCGGACAGGAAATTGAATTAACGAACTCACAAAAGGAAAATCTTCAAATCAGCACCTCTTTTTGGCGAAAGTTTAATATGAATTTAAAAACATACTGCTTATCACAAAACGGACATTGGGTTAAATATGCCCTTATGACAAGAAGGCAGAATCAATTATATTATTTTTGTGCCATTCCCCAAACCATGGATATTCCTGATGGCTTTACCTCTAAACGTATAAAAGCTCATCAATATATGGTTGTAGAACATGTCGGCCCGATGCATCAAATTTATCAGACATATCAAAAGATCTACACTCAATTGCTTCCGCAAAGTCAGTATCAGCCGGTAAATAGTGAATTTATCCATTTTGAGAAATATGATCATCGGTTTCATTGGAACAATGATCATTCAGTGATTGAAATATGGATTCCAGTTACCATTAAATAGAAGCCAATGTACACAGTATAAAAAAACACATCAACATGATTGATGTGCTGCAGATTTTAAATATGGCACCCCCGACCAGAATCGAACTGATAACTAAATCTTAGGAGTAGACCCGATACGACATCGGGAAGTGGCATCTAATGCTTAAAAATGCTTGGAAATACAAGGTTTTTCAGCATTTCAAATCCCATCTGATACTACGCTGTGATAGCTAATTCAGAGGGATTTTACACCGTCCGATTGGCTCGAAATTAGCAAGTCTTTCGATTTTTGGTGGACGTTGCAAGTGCAAGTAAATGTCACTATGTAACTTCTCGTGATGCGAAATGATAGGAAATCCTATTCATTCTCGTGTGAGGGTGCGGGTGTCCTTAGACACAGATTTCAGTCTGTTTTATATATCATTTCAAAATGAATTTTTCAACCAGAATTATTAAGAATTTCAAAGGTTTTTCAGACTCAATGATTCTATGTAATTTAGACCCGCCGAAGCAGGTCTTTTTTTATTTCAGCATAATCTCTCTATCCTCAGCGCCGAGCATATAAGCACCCTTGGCAAAAGCATCCCTTGCAAGAAGCTCTGCTACATCAACCCTATCGAACAGCATCCATATTTCTTTCTCTTTCGGAGTCAGTTCATGGCTATGGTCAAACAAATGCTCAAGTCCCAATCCTTCAAGCAATGCCGACTTTGCTGCTTTGTATTCCTCAGCTCTGCCAACATATTCGTCGTTCCTTTCCTTGGAAAATGCCTCGATATTGTCAGCTCTCAGATGCTCGTAATACTCGTCCATAAAGATTCTATC
>OIWP01000199.1_pt1 | contig 93356 bp, 71 predicted proteins | sample 1587661 | NCBI WGS metagenome assembly OIWP01 (sample SAMEA3888899, study PRJEB22519) | human gut metagenome | biome: human gut; feature: human-associated habitat; material: faeces | place: Denmark | collected 2010 | reverse complement strand
CTTTCAGCACATAATCTTTGATTTCCTGATAGGTTGCTTTCAACTCGGCACTGGTGGCATCCAGCTCGTCCAGGTCTAAGTCGATCTCTATCGTGTCATCTGGTTTTTGTTGGGACAAAAGAACAACCGTCTCCACATGCACCGTCTGACAAAACTGGTCGACTGCCACGCACTTTTCCATGCGGTAGCCTTTTGCCTCAAACATTGCCAGATCTCTTGCAAGACTGCTCGGTTTGCAGGAAATATAGACTATGCGTTCCACGCCGTAATCCAGAATCTTCGGCAGTGCTTTCGGGTGTACGCCGTCTCTTGGCGGATCCAGAATGATCAGATCCGGTTTTTCTGTAATATAATCGAGTGCCTTCAGCACATCATCCGCAAGAAAAGTGCAGTTTGTGATGCCGTTCATCGCTGCATTCTCTTTTGCCGCTTCCACTGCCTCCGGTATGATCTCCACGCCGATCACCTGTTTTGCAACAGCCGCTGCGATCTGAGCGATCGTTCCGGTTCCGCTGTAGAGATCAAAGACCACTTTGTCTTTGGTATCTCCGATGTACTCTCTGACCGTCTGATACAAAATCTCAGCTCCTCTGGAGTTTGGCTGGAAGAAGGAAAATGGTGTGATCTTAAAACGCAGTTCCAGAAGCTCCTCATAAAAATAGTCCTGACCATACAGAAGTCTTGTCTCATCGCTTTTTACGACATCTGACAGAGAGTCGTTAATGATATGCAGGATACCGACAATGCTTCCCTCCAGATCCAGTGCCAGAAGTGCTTCTTTTAATGGATCAAGGTCGTATTCTTCCTGGCTTGTGGTGACAAGGTTGACGAGTATTTCACCGGTCCTGCTGCCGCGTCTTAAAAGCAGATGACGCAGATAACCTGTGTGCTGCATTTTGTGATAATAAGAAACCCCGCGTTCACGGAAATAGTGAAGCACGCAGCTAAGAATTTTATCCATGTCTTCGTGTACCAGCTTGCAGTCTTCTGCATTTAACACATCATATGTGCTGCCTTTTTTATGAAGTCCAAGTGACAATGGCCCGTCTTTGTATTCATCCCCAAAAGAAAATTCCATTTTGTTGCGATATGCAAACTCGATCGGGCTTCCTTTGATCGGCTCAAAAGTATATTCATAATCCACCGCATCATCAAACAGTTTTTTGATCTGCTCTTCTTTCATTTTCAGCTGCTCTTCGTAGAGCATAGTCTGATACATACAGCCGCCGCATGACGGAAAAATACTACAGAGCGGATCTCTCTTTTCCAGCTCTGACTTTTCCAGCACTTCCAGAAGTCTGCCTTCCACACGGCCGCCGCGTTTTTTGTTGATCATAAATCTTACTTTCTGCCCCGGAATCCCATTTTTTACGGTGACCGTGGTATCTTTGATCTTCACACGTCCCTTATTCTGAAAATCAATCTTTTCAATCACGCCTTCGTAAATTTCACCTTTTTTCATCTTCGCTCCTTATGTTATCTGTTTTTGTCTGATTCATCGCCGGCTGATACTTTTCTGTTCTTGATTCACCAGCATTTCTGTGAAACATCTGTTTTATCTTTAACAGAAAACATGGAGGTACATTTTCTGCACCTCCATGCGATACACCTGTTTCATGTTTTACGGCCTTTGCAACAAGTGCTTCGACCGGTACGGAACCGTTATGATTATTCTTCCGTTTCTTTGTCTTCCTCGTCTTCATCATCGAAGTAGTTGTCGAAATCATCATCCAGATCGTCATCAAAATCATCCAGATAATCCGGTGTAAAGTAACGGTAAACTGCATAAGCAATACCTGCAACGGCTGCTACAGCACCAAGAACTGCCAGAACCAGAAGTACAGTATTTTTCTGTTTTTCTTCTTCTTTTTTCTGTAATGCAGTGATCAGATCTTTTAATTCATCCAGTTTGTTCATATGCACACGTCCTTTCTTGTCTGCCTTCTGACAGACACCTTTCTTTCTCCGATAAGTATATCACTTTTTCGTTGAAAATACTATAAAAATCTGAATAATTCTTCTTTTTTATAATTTCTTTAATTTTGCAAAAGCAGCAAACATTTTTTTGACGCCGCATTTTTCAAAATTCACCGTCACTTCATAGTCTCTGCCGCCGTCTTCAATCTTCTCTACGATGCCAACGCCGAATTTGATATGACGAACGGTATCTCCAACGGCATAGTCCAGACTGCCTGCTTTTTCCGGCATTCCTTTTTTCAGATCAAACACACTGTCATAAGCCTTTGTCTGAAAAATGCTCTTTGCCTGCATGAAAGAGGTCTGAACACGCGGCTTCGGCTCCTGCTCCTTTGGCTCTTCCCGTTTCTCTTTTTTCAACAGCTCTTCCGGAAGTTCGTTTAGAAACCTGGACGGACGGTTGTAATGTGTTTCTCCGTGCGTCATACGCTTTTTCGCATGTGTCAGAGTAAGATCCTGCATCGCTCTTGTGATGCCGACATAGCAAAGTCTCCGCTCCTCTTCCAGAGCATCCGGATCCTCCGAATCCACCGACATATAACTTGGAAAAAGCCCATCTTCCATACCGGTCAGATAAACCTGCGGAAATTCCAGTCCTTTGGCACTGTGCAGCGTCATCAGAATCACTCTTCCGGCATCGTCATCCATACTGTCGATATCGGCAACTAGTGCCACTTCCGAAAGAAAACCTTCTAGTGATGGCTCTTGTGCATCTTCTTCATAGGAAGCTGCTTTGTTGATCAGTTCATCGATATTTTCAATACGTGCCCTTGCTTCTTCTGTGCCTTCTGCTTCCAGTTCTTTTACATAACCGGTCCGGTCGATCACTTCCTGCAAAAGCTCCTGTACACTGAAATAATCTTCCTGTGTCCGCAGCGTGCGGATCAACGTCACAAAACTCTCAATTTTGGCAGCTGCCCTTCCGCCGCCCGGAATCTTTGAAATTTCAGAAAGTGCCTTATAAAAGCTGACATTCTGTTCCGTTGCATATTCCTGCACACGGTTGATCGTCGTCGCACCGATCCCACGCTTTGGTACATTTAAGATACGTCTTACGGCGATATCATCCCTTGCATTATCAATGGTTTTTAAATATGCCAGCAGATCTTTGATCTCTTTTCTGGCATAGAAGTTTACACCTCCAATGATCTTATACGGTATATTCGCCATCAGAAACTTTTCTTCAAATATACGTGACTGAGCATTGGTACGATAAAGAACCGCAAAATCTCCGTACTGGGCATCCTGATTTCGTACTTTTGCAGCAATCTCTCCGACAATGATCTCTGCCTCATCATACGCAGACATAAAACTGCGTACCCGGACTTTATCGCCTTCCCCGTTTGCCGTCCACAGTTTCTTTTCTTTTCGTCCTTTATTGTGGGCGATCACTGTATTTGCCGCATTTAAAATGTTCTGCGTCGAACGGTAATTCTGCTCCAGCTTGATCACTGTCGCATCCGGAAATGTTTTTTCAAATCCGAGAATATTCTGGATATTTGCTCCGCGGAATTTATAGATCGACTGATCATCATCACCAACCACACAGAGATTACGGTATTTTGCTGCCAGAAGGCTGACCAGCTTAAACTGTGCCGTATTGGTATCCTGATACTCATCCACCATAATATAACGGAAACGCTCCTGATATTCATTCAGAATATCGGAATTTGCCTGGAACAGTTCCACAGTCTTCATGATCAGATCATCAAAATCCAGAGCATTGCTGCTTTTTAACTGTCTCTGATATTCTGCATAAACCCTTGCGACCGTCTCCTGACGGAAATTTCCCTGTGCCCGAAGTACAAACTCCTGCGGACTTACCAGTTCATCTTTCGCTGCCGAGATCGCGGACATCAGTGCCCGTTCTTTATAAAGCTTGGTATCCACCTGAAGCTGTTTGCAGACACTTTTCATCAGGCTTTTCTGATCTTCAGTGTCATAGATCGCAAAATTGGTGTCAAATCCGATCCATCCAATGTCCCGTCGCAAAATCCGAACGCATGCTGAATGAAAGGTAGAAACCCAAACCTTTCCAGCGGCATCTCCGACTAACTTATCCACACGCTCACGCATCTCACCGGCTGCCTTATTGGTAAACGTGATCGCCAGAATATTCCATGGCTTTACCTTCTTTTCTTCCATAAGATAGGCAATGCGATGTGTCAGCACGCGTGTCTTTCCCGAACCGGCTCCCGCCAGTACAAGAAGCGGTCCTTCCGTATGAAAGACCGCTTCTTTTTGTTTATCGTTCAGTGTGTCATATACACTCATAATTTCCTCCACCTAAATTAACTGATTTCGTACTTTGCTCCGCTCTGTTTCCGGATTCACACCATAGCAGAGTTTATCTGTAACAACGTACAGTGCCAGAGCACAGACTCCATCAAACATCGAATGTTGTTTCAAAAATACAGTAGCTAAAATAATCAGAACCGTCAGAATACCAGTGCCCCATGCCCATCCTTTTTGTTTCCGGGCAAGCTTGCTTCTTTTGATCGCCATAAAGGCAGCAAGTGAATTGTATACATGAATACTTGGCAGTACATTGGTCGGTGTATCGTTCTTATAAACAAACTGCACCAGCCTGATGAAAATATTGTCCCTTTCAAACGTCACCGGACGCAGGTTCAGTCCATTTGGATAAATGGCAGATACAACCAGAAAAAGTGTCATACCAAGAGCCAGTGTCCCGGCAAGTGCATTAAAATTCTCATCCTCGTGCAACAGAAAATAAATCACCGTCGCCGCAATATAAACAAACCATAATAAATATGGTATGATAAAAATCTCCTGAAACGGAATCTTATAATCCAAAGCACAGGCAGTAATATGTATGCCGGAAACATGCCTGTTCTCCAGCCATGAAAAACCTGACAGATAAAAAATACAAAAGCCTAAAATCACCGCCACTCTGCAAAGCAGTGTTTTCTTCCTGGCTATGATCTCTTTTATAATGATTACCTCCCTTTTCACATTTCAAATTCTTTCTTACAAGTATTCTAAAACGGGTGTTTTCTCATAACAGATATAGTGCCAGCATGAATGCAAAATGTCAACCCAATTATTTTATTTTAAGAAAAATTAAATAATTCATCAGATTATCTTTTGATATTTTTTATCAAAGCCCTTGTCATCTGGTTTTAAAAACTATATAATGTAATACGATAATGCCAGGATCAAAAGGTCTAACTCCACATGCGCTTGCTCATAAGTGGATGAAAGATCTTGGGCTCCGCCCCGATATGGAGCAGAACATCCAGTGGATGTTCGTTTAGCACCGATCGAAGCGGAGCGTAGAAAGGATTGTGGAAGTGCGACGCACGGAGCAATCCGTTGGTATTATCTTGTACTACTTTTATGCAAAAACATGAAAAAGAAGCCCGCAGGGCGGATTTTGGAGGATACTGCAATGACAATCAACACAGACCAGCTTCTGGAGAGTATTCTCGATAGTCTTGACCGTATTGATTACGTGAAGTCCGAGGATATTCCCGATATACAGTTATATATGGATCAGGTAACCACCTTCATGGATTCTCATCTGGCTTCCACCAGACGTTATCCAAGCGATAAGATCTTAACAAAGACCATGATCAACAACTATGCAAAAAATCATCTGCTTCCACCGCCGGAAAAGAAAAAGTATTCCAGAGAACATATGCTTCTGATGCTCTTTATTTATTATTTCAAATCTTTCCTTTCTATTACTGATATTCAGACTTTAATGGAACCTCTGACCGGAAAATATTTTCAGAAGGAAGACGGTTACAATCTGGAATCTATTTACAACGAAGTCATGGAACTGGAAAAATCGCAGGTGGATGTTCTGAAAGACACGGTACGTCGCCTGTACAGTACTTCTCAGAACAGTTTTTCCGATGCATCCGAAGAAGAGCAGGATTTCTTACGGCAGTTCTCTTTTATCTGCATGCTGAGTTTCGATGTCTACCTGAAAAAGCAAATGATCGAACGTCTGATCGACCAACTACCTGCACCGGATTTTCTGAAGAAAAAATAAGAGCCGTACGGTTCGTGTCTTCTGACACGAACCATACAGCTCTTTTGTCTCTTATTTGCCCATTCGGTCAAACACCATTTCGTAACCATCATTTCCATAATTCAGAGAACGGTTCACACGGCTGATCGTTGCGGTGGAAGCTCCTGTCTTCTCTGCGATTTCCAGATAAGTACGTTTCTCACGAAGCATCTTTGCCACTTCAAATCTCTGTGACAGAGAAAGAAGCTCATTTACGGTACATACATCCTCAAAAAATGCATAACATTCTTCCTTATCCTGCAGACTCAAAATAGCCTCAAACAGACTGTCCACTGCCTCTGTTCTGATTTTCTTACTCATGACGTAACCCCTTTACTTTTTGCTCTTTTTGTGTTTTCTGACGTAATCCACACCTGAAATATCACTTTTTCCATTTTAGCACATTAAACTTATAGTGTAAAGAGTTACCGCCTCTCCTGTACACGATTTCAGCTGATTTTATCCTTTTTTAATACTTTTACTCCTCCCAGAGCTTCTGCGGATACAGACCCTGATCCTTTAAAGACTGGATTGCCGCTACGACAAACGGTTTGTCTTCTTTATAGGTAACGCCATACCATTTGTCCAGTGATTTACGAACTTCTACCGTTGCTTTTCCTTCTGAAAGCAGGTTACTGACTACCTCCGGCAGGAAATATTCGCATTTCATCGGATTCACCGACAGATTTTTTTTCAGGAATACCGGAAAACGTTCTTTCAGTTCTTTCAGAATACTTGCAGAAAATCCCCACATATTCATGGAAACCAGGGAACCTTCCGGGATTACAGTCCAGGTCTGTCCATCGTCTTCTGTGTATTCCGTCTGATCACCACGTTTTTCAATATGCGTACGCTCATGGATCGCAACCAGATGATTCTGCTCATCTGTTGTGCAGACTCCTCTCGCCACATGACCGTTTTCTGTCAGAGTATTCTCGACTTTATATGCCACCATGGTATAACGATATTTATCATCATCCTGATGTGTGGACAGGAAATCATAAATCTCCTGAAATGCATGAACACCATAATAATCATCTGCATTGATCACCGCAAACGGACCGCTGATCGCATCGATACAACTGAGGATCGCATGGCCGGTACCAAACGGTTTCACTCTTCCTTCCGGCACTTCAAATCCTTCCGGAAGATTGGAAAGTTCCTGGTATACATAGGAGACCTTCATAATTTTACTCATGCGGTTTCCGATACTCTCTCTGAAGTCTGCCTCATTTTCTTTTTTTATGATAAATACAACTTCCTCAAATCCTGCTCTTTTTGCATCATAAATCGAAAAATCCATAATGATGTGTCCCTGTGCATCGACTGGATCGATCTGCTTTAAACCACCATATCGACTTCCCATTCCTGCTGCCATAATTACCAGAATCGGTTTTTTCATTGTATGTTCCTCCTTGCCTCTTGTCGTTTTATTTTCTGATAAAATTTCAAACCCATGCTCCGGATGCCGAACCTGGAAAGGATTGATTGCGACACCTCTTTTCGTATTGTAACACAGGAGCTGAAAATCTTCAATCCGAATGCAAATGCACCTTTCTTTTTCTTTCTCATATATTACAGTTAGAAAAAGAAAGGAGTTTTTATGAAAAAGAAATCATTTCTCTTATCTTTCCTGATCCTTTTTGCACTGCTCGCACTTGTCGGCTGCAAAAAACATCCTTCCGGTGAAACGCTTTCCAAAGTAACCCTGAATGAAGTAGCCCATTCCATTTTTTATGCCCCTCAATATGTTGCCATACAGGAAGGCTATTTTGCCGAAGAAGGAATAGATCTGAATCTTGTCACCGGGTTTGGTGCAGATAAAACCATGACAGCCGTACTTTCTGGCGAGGCAGACATCGGCTTTATGGGAGCTGAGGCAACGATCTATGCCTATGCTGAAGGAGCCAAAGACTCCATTGTCAACTTTGCTCAGCTGACTCAGCGTGCCGGCAACTTTCTGGTGGCCAGAGAAGAGGATCCTGATTTTTCCTGGCAGGACTTAAAAGGCAAAAAAGTACTTGGCGGTCGAAAAGGCGGCATGCCGGAAATGGTTTTTGAGTATATTCTGAAAAAGAATAACCTGGATCCGGCAACAGATCTTTCCATTGACCAGAGTATCGATTTTGGTTCTACTGCTGCCGCTTTCTCCGGCGGACAGGGTGATTACACCGTCGAGTTCGAACCGTCCGCCACGGCTCTAGAACAGGAAGGCAACGGCTATGTTGTTGCTTCGCTCGGCGTTGACTCCGGCTATGTTCCTTACACAGCTTACTGTGCAAAATCCAGTTATCTGAAAGAATCACCTCAGATCATCCAGGGATTCACCAATGCTCTGCAAAAAGGTATGGATTATGTGCATGCCCACACGCCTGCTGAAATTGCACAGGTGATCAAACCGCAGTTTGATGATACCGACATGGAGACACTGACCGCCATCGTCAAACGTTATCAGGAACAGGATACCTGGAAAGATTCTCTGATTTTTGAAAAAGACAGTTTCCTACTGCTTTCTGACATTCTGGAAAGTGCCGGTGAGCTGAGTGAAAAAGTCCCTTATGAACAGCTCGTGACCACAGACTTTGCAAAAAAAGCCGCAAGCCACTGATTTTGACTGGATAGACTTGCACTTACGTGTTATAATTGTGCCAATGTGATGTCTGTTTTTTCAAGTCGAACGCACGTAAGACCTGGCACGCAATTCTGGTCAGCTCTGCTGACATTTACCTGACAGAATCTCCGTGCATCCTGGCGTACATCCAACTGAAACTGCAGACGTCAGAATTGATTTTGTACAGTACAAAGGAGTTTATATGACAACAGCAAATACAAAAACACAGGCAGAATCTTTTACCGGAAATTTATTTCTGATCGGTTTTATGGGAAGCGGAAAGTCCACGATCGCAGCTGAACTTTCCAGGATGCTTCACCGGCCGGTTCTTGAGATGGATGAAGAAATCGAAAAACGGGAAGGTATGTCCATCCCTGCTATCTTTTCTGAACACGGAGAAGCTTATTTCCGTCAGCTTGAGACAGATCTTCTGAAAGAAACTTCCGCTCTTGGCGGTTTTCTCGTTTCCTGCGGCGGCGGTGCCGCCATGCGGGAAGAAAATGTTCGTGAAATGAAAAAAAGCGGCATCATCGTCCTGCTCACTGCTCTTCCGGAAACCATCCTTGAAAGAGTGGCAGACGATGAAAACCGCCCGCTTTTAAAAGGCCGCAAAAACACAGCAGACATCGAAGCCCTGATTGAAAAACGCAGACCTGCTTATGAAGCAGCCGCTAATTACCGTGTGGCAACGGATCAGAAAACATCCGCAGAGATTGCAGAAGAGATTCTGGAAATTCTGGAAAAAGAAGGTATGATTTCCTGATATTTCTGCTTTTTTCGTAAATTGTTTACATTGTGTTGAAGATTTTCTGTCCAAAAAGCGATATACTGTTTACAAAGAGGAGATCAATTTATGGATACACAAGACAGAGAAAAATACCGTCAGCTGCGACAACAGCAGAGAGAACGGCAGCTTCACATCATACGCCTCAGTATTCTTCTTGGCGTTGGTGTAATCCTGATGTTTACCGGGCTTGGCCTTCTGACTTACGTTCATCAGCAGAAACAGACTGCCACTTCCGGTAACGTATCGGAACGTTTCTCTGAAGCAGCATCTTCTGCTGCTCTGGAAACGGCCAGTCGAAACGATCCGGACACGGAAACCGCAGCAGCAACCGAAAAAGCACAGAAAAAGAAAAAAAAGCAGTCCCAGACAACGGATGTATCTGAGACAACCCCTGTTTCTGCGGATGATTATCTTGGTCTGCTGCAGCAGCAGTCTGCGGATCTGCCCAAATTAAAAAAGATCTTAAAAGATCCTTCCCGTTATCCGAAATCGCTGCTGAAAGCACTTTCCAAAAACAGCGAAATGCTGGATTTTGTGCTGCATTATCCGAAAAAACATAAAAATGCCGCTGCCAAAAGCATCGGAGATGACTTTGTAACCGGTGAGATCCCTGCCCTGATCCAGTGGGATGAACGCTGGGGCTATGCCCCTTACGGTTCGGAAACGATCATTGCAGTCAGCGGATGCGGTCCGACCGCCCTTTCCATGGTGATCAGCGGTCTTTTGCAGGATGCTTCCATTACGCCTGCCGTCGTTGCAGATTATGCAAGTTCCAATGGCTATCTGGATGAAAATCTGGACACTAAATGGGAATTGATGACCAATGGTGTAGAGCATTTTGGGATCAGCGGAAGCATTCTCGGGCTGGATGAAAATGCCATGATCAATGTACTTTCGGTCGGCTGTCCGATCATCTGCAGCATGGGACCTGGTATTTTTACCACGACCGGACATTTCATTGTGCTGACCGGTTATCAGGACGGTGCTTTTGCGGTACATGATCCTGCCAGCAAAGTACGCACTTCCCAGACTTACACTTTCCAGGAGATTTCCGGTCAGATTAAAAATATGTGGTATTTTGCTAAAAATTAACCGCAGCTTCATTCAGCCAGGCAACCGCCTGGCTGATTCCTTCTTCTGAAAATGGAAAAACTGCGGCCGTTTTTTTCTCCTCCGGCACATACATGCTGGCATAAGGTCCTTCCCAGTACCACGCTTTCAGAACCGTTTCTTCGTTTTCTTCTGCTTTTCCGAGCAGATATCTCATTTTTCCATCACTTCCCGTAAACACGGTTTTCTTAAAATACGGAATGGACACACATCCTGTCAGATCAATCACTTAAAATCCCTCTTTTCCTGATCATCGATATCCTATCGGTGTACCGCAGCACATACCTCCGTTGCAGCAGCAGTTGCAGAACAGATTGAGCAGACACATCTTCATGCACCAGTCCTGACCGGAGAAATCCGGTCTTCCATACACGGTACTCTGTTTCTGATACCAGCCGGTACCGCCCTCCAGACGCTGTTTCAGGCTCTGATACTGGAAATTCTTCGGTTCCAGGCGTACTGCTTCACTGATATCTTCCTGTGCTTTTACATTATTTCCGACTCCGGAATTTGCAAGTGCACTTAAGTAATACCATCTGGCATTGCGGCTTGAGATCCCGCTAAGAACATTGAGTGCCTCCTGATAATACCCGTTATTGATATAGTTTGCTGCTGCCTGCATGTGCGTATCTTCCTGGGTTTCCTGCCTCTGCTGCGTGTTGAAGCCACCGTACTGCCAGAATCCGCCAAACGGATCTCCGTTATAGCCTCCCTGACCGTTTCCGTCTGCACTGCCGCCATAACTTCTCTCCTGCATGATCTGCTGGTAAGCCTGCTGTACTTCCTTGAACTTTTCTTCCGCTTCTTTTGGATCATCCAGATTGGCATCCGGATGATACTTTCGACTGAGGCTGCGATATGCTTTCTTTATTTCGTCATCGGTTGCATTCCTTGAAACACCTAAAATCTGATATGGATCATTCATCTGCTTTTTCTCCTGCTTTCTGTCTGCGTTTTTCTTTGATCATTTCGTATCGGCACCAGACACCGGAATATAAGATATTTCGCAGTATCTCTGCATTTTTCAAAATCGGAAGCTGTTCAAAGGCTCTGGACGCCTCTGCGATCATCATGGTCAGCAAATGCCCTGCAAATTCTTCAAAATCCGCTTTTTTGCTGTAAATCGCCAGAGGATTATAATTCTGCTTCTTTTTATCTTCTTCAACATCTTCATAAGCATCCAGAAGATAAATAAACTTTCCCATATAAAAGCCCATTTTTCGCAGCAGCGGCTCCCACGCATCTTTTTGATAAGCAAAAAGTTCTGCCATAATCTCACCAAAAAGCCCCGACATCGTATCGATATCCTGGACATTTTCCTTTTCTTTCTGCGAAAGACTTTCCAGACAGGCTTTGATCTTTTCTGCCTTTTCCGGATATGGATTCTTTTTTGTGCTTTTTACTTTCAGTACCCTTCCGTAAAGATGCCTGCCCGCCTTTTTCTCATCCTTCCAGTCATCTTCACACTTGTACATGGTAAGCAGAACATTCATATCGGCTGCGTATTCTGTAAAAATATTCTCGATCGCCATATGTCTGGACAGTGGATGTGCCACACACCTTTCCCGGCTGCATGTTTCCTCCGGCTCATAAAGCCCGGAGAGCAGCATGGCAAGAAAGGTCATGTCATAACTTAAACTGATCTGACCTGCCATGCCATAACATTTCTTTAACGACCGGCACAACCCGCAGTAATATGCATGGTAAAGATCAAATTCTTTGAATTTCATCTCCGGCTTATTGACAATGATATATCCAAACAGTGACTTCACCTACTCTCCTGTTTCTTCTGAATCTGTTATCTTTTCTTCACTGACTGCATCTTCCGTATGATCATCTGTAGTTTGTGTCATATCCTCTGTATCTTCTGTACTATCATCGGCAGTTTCTGTCATATTCTCTGCATTTTCTGTGATATCATCTGCGTTTTCATTTTCCGCAAGTTCTCTTGCAGCCAGCTCCTTAGCCCGCAGTTCTCTCTCTTCCTGACGTTTCTTTCTTTTCTTTCTCCGGATGATACGGATGCGGATATAGAAGATCAGAAATGCTGCAAATGCTGCTCCCAGAAGGGCACATACCCAGAGATATTTCCATATGTATACAACCTGTATGGTGTGTGCACCGCTGATATCTGCAAAAGTATACGAATCCGTAAACTGCTTTTTATCCACTTTTACACCATCCACTTTGACTTCATAAAGCACATAATCTTTCTTTCCTTCAAACTGGATCGTATGGCTGCTGCCGCGGTACGCTTTGCGTATGCTGTCTGATATGGTTCCGTTTTTGACACTGGTACTGATCGCCCAGGACGGAATCTCCGTGTATTTTACACGAATATCATGTTTGCCCTGAATATTGGTAAACGTATAACTGTCTTTCGCATTTTCAATATTGATGCTTGTCCCGTCAATCCAGATGCTGCTCAGTTCATAGTGTTTCTTTGGTTTATAAGATACTGTCCAGTCTTCATCCCGGTAGACACTCGCTGTCTCATCGATCTTACCGTCAATCACCTTTGTTTTTATCTTATACTGTGGAATTTCTGTAAAAATCGCCTGCACCGAATGATTACCGGACACCGCACGGAACGTGTATTCTGTCTGTTTCGGATCACTTTCTACCTGTTCTCCGTCTACGATCAGCTGTGACAGCTCATAATGTTCATTCGGCTGAAAATTTACCTGATAGTCGGTTCCGCCCTCCACCGTCTCCTCACTGGCACTGATCGTTCCGTTTTCTGCTGATGCAGTGATGTCATAAGCTGCACGCAGCGTTGCCACATAAAGGCGGACTCTTCTTGGATTGCTGATCCCCACACCAAGCATAATTTTGCCCGGCTCGATCTCACAGAGGGATTCGATCTCCTTTTTCTCATCATCGCCCGGAAGATCCGCATAAAACGTATTCAGATATTCTCCCTGGGAAATGGAATAGATAACAAAATAATTATCTACTTTACTCTCTCCGTCATAACACGGCGAGATAATATAATCCCCTGTCACGCAGAAATCCTGATACGTTGATCCTGGCGGTTTGGTTCTCGGAGCGATGATTTTCAGAATCTCGAAATCTGAGTTCATCAGACGGAACTTACTTCCGTTTCCGCCTGATACCACGTACTGATCGGTTCTCTCCAGATACTCAATCCCGCCGAAATTCTGCCCGCTGGAGGACTGAAAGGTCCGTTTCCAGTACAGTGTATCCGCATCTACCACATAAATATTGCCTTCATTTTCCTTATCCAGACATGGTCCCGGCATCACGTAGATTTCATTGGTCTTACTGTTGTAAGTCATGCCGTTTCCATGTTCATAATCTCGTTCCGTTACTTCAAACGCATAACTGTAATCGTCTTTGTTAAACGCGATCAGCGTATCCGGGATTGCTTCCGCTGCTGCCCCGTTGATCAGACATACAATATACTTGTCCGTAACACAAATAGACTGGGGCCATCCTCTTGCTGAAGAAGTCTCCAGCTCACCGATTGCCTCCCAGTCTGCATAGATCAGATCTGATGCATCATAAATATCTGCATGAACGCTCAGCGGATGACATACCCCCCATATCACTCCGACTATCATGCAGTACCATATACAGAATCGCAACATTCTGCACAGGTTCCCCTTATTTTTTTTCATTTCTCGGTAACACCGCCTTTATTCAATCAAATACACGCAAAACCTGATACGTGAATTTCTTTTGCTTCACGAGTATAGCACATTTTTACACTCAATATCAAGTATTCTGCTTTTCTTTACAACTTTCTGCTTTTATGTTACACTCTGTTTAAGATTTGGGTGAACGCAATTTCCCCAGGATAACGACTATATCATAACCAAAGGAGTATACTATGTACGATTACCTGATTGTCGGTGCCGGACTGTTTGGTGCCGTTTTTGCTCATGAAGCAAAAAAACATGGAAAATCCTGCCTTGTTGTAGAAAAGCGAAATCACATCGCAGGAAATATTTACTGTAAAAATGTAGACGGAATCCATGTCCACCAGTATGGTGCCCATATTTTCCATACTTCTGACCGTAAAATCTGGGATTATATCAACCAGTTTTCCGAGTTTAATAACTACATCAACTCACCGGTAGCCATCTATAAAGATGAGCTTTATAATCTTCCTTTTAATATGAACACCTTCAGTAAAATGTGGAACATCCAGACACCGGCTCAGGCAAAAGCCAAAATTGCCGAACAGATCGCAGATCTTGGCATCACAGAGCCAAAGAACCTGGAAGAACAGGCTTTATCTCTGGTCGGAACGGATGTCTACGAAAAGCTGATCAAAGGATACACAGAAAAACAGTGGGGACGCTCCTGCAGGGAACTGCCTTCCTTTATCATCAGGCGTCTTCCGCTTCGTTTTACTTATGATAATAATTATTTCAACTCCCGCTATCAGGGCATTCCGGTTGAAGGCTACACAGCCATTGTAGAAAAAATGCTCTCCGGTGCAGATATCCGCTTAAATACCGACTATTTTGCCCATAAAGAAGAACTCTCCGCCCTGGCACACAAGACGGTATTTACCGGTATGCTGGATGAATATTTCGGATTCTGCTACGGATCTCTGGAATATCGTTCCGTACGTTTTGAGGAAGAACGTCTGGAATGTGACAATTACCAGGGAAATGCCGTGGTAAATTACACCGACCGTGAAGTTCCTTATACACGTATCATCGAACACAAACACTTTACATTCGGCACACAGCCATTCACCATCATCTCCAGAGAATATTCTTCGGAATGGAAACCGGGCATCGAACCGTATTATCCGATCAATGATGCCAAAAACTCCGCTCTGGCAGCCAAATATCAGGAACTGGCTGCAAAGGAAGAGTGTGTGATTTTTGGCGGAAGACTTGGCAATTATAAATATTACGATATGGATCAGGTCATCGCTGCCGCACTCGACTGTGCCGATGCAGAACTTTCCTGATATTTACTTAATAAAGCAGCAGTCATCGCTTCAAAGCAATGGCTGCTGTTTTTCTGTTTCTCCTTAAAGACCGGAAAGATCCTGCACCAGTTTGTCCATTCTTTTTGCAAAGGTATGCTTTTCCAGCACAAGCTGATGGCCTCTTTCGGCGAGTTTTTCTGCTTCCTTTGGATGTTCCATATAATAATCCACTTTTTCTTTCAGATCTTTGCAGTCTTTGTAAGTGACAACCGTTCCTTCAAAGATCTCCGCGATCTCCGGCATCTCATCACTGATGATAAACGCTTCGGCTGCCAGTGCATCAAACAGGCGGTTGGAGACAATACCGGTTTCTTTCATATCATCCCAGTGGTCATTGAGCACGATCTTTGCATCGCGGTATGCCTGACCAACCTGATCGTTTGGCATGTATGGTTCTCTGACACACTTCTGTGCTTGTTCAAATGCTTCCCAGTGTCTTCCGTAGATGGTGAGCGGATAATCCAGTGTCAGGGCATCCTGCACGATCTGACGGTAAACACGCCTGGAATTGCCGATAAAGAGCAAATCGTATTTCTTTTCGCCGGCAATACTCTTCATCACATCCGGATCTGCACACTGCAAAAGCACATCGCATTTTGTTTTTAATTCGTTTTCCCATTTTCTGCACAGTTTTTCCGATGCAAAGTAGACCAGATCAAACCGTTCGTATTCTCCCTGTGGAATATCAGCCGGATGCGAAATGTTCCACATGATATTTTTCTGTACAATCTCTTCTTTCGGATAATATGGCCGGTTTCCACGCAGAGCAATCGTAACGGCACTGTCTGTGCTTTCATACCATCTCTGATAAGGGCGTACATCCACCTGATAGCCGTGCTTCTCCAGCTCCTTTTTCATTGCCAGGGCATAATGATAATCCCCCCAGAACTTTTTGTTTTCGTCATCCGGCATCGGAGCACAAATATCGATCTTTTTCGGATCCGGCACGATCGGCTTATCCTCTGCCTCAGAAAACATCCGTGTCAGACAGCTCTGCCATTTTCCCTGATAAACATAAAGATTATAAAGTCTTCGATCCTTTTCTGCCTGATCCGGTTTGCTCTTTTCTTCTGCACTCTGAAAAGCAAGTGCAGCCGGTGCCAGAAGATTCTGATATCCGGCTTTTGAAAGTTTCAGGCAAAGGTCTGTCTCTGAAAACTCATCTTTTTTTACATGGATGGACTGGTAAGCCGGATCAAAACCACGTACTTCCAGAAAACGCTCCCGCAAAACAAGCATCACATCCACACGGACAGCCTTCTGAACGGACGGCTGAAGATCCACCTCCAGAGTCTCCTCGCCTGCCAGAAGATCATACGGCTGCCAGTACCAGGTTTTGTTGCGGTTTTTTTTGTGGAAGGCAATGCCGCAGCTCTTCACCGCAGCGAACTTTGAAATGGCTTTCTCAGATTCAGGATAGAGAATCCTTGCTCCCACAGCCCCGGCCTTCTCGTTCTGTTCTGCTGCAAGCAGCATGGCATTCAGACATTCGGATGCCAGCTGTACGCTTTCATCCAGAAAAAACAGATACTCACCCGTTGCTTTTCTTGCGGCTTCGTTGCAGAATTCGGCAAATGAGGTGTTTTGTTTTGATTCAATGTCTGCCGTAAACACTTCAAACTCCAGGCCAGCTGCTGCTTCTTTAAAATTCTCTTTCAGCTTCTGCAGCTGCTCCTCGCCTGTATGATGATGCACAATGACAGAAATTTTCCGACTGTTTTTATCCGGAGCGTTCTGCTTTTCACTTTTCAGCCATACTTTGATGCGTTCCTGCTCTTTTTGCAGTTCCAGCCTTTTTTTCTCCAGCTTTTGTTTCTGTTCTTCTTCCTTTTTTTCTGCCTGGACTTTCTTCACATAACTGCCCACAAAAGGAATTTTCTTAATGATTTTTTTGATTGAACCTGACAAAATGGCCTCCTATTTTCGCTTACCTGCTTTTTTTGAGATCAGGTATTTTGGTCTTCCTTTTACTTCTTCATAAATCTTGGAAATATAATAACCAATGATTCCAAGACTCATCATGATCAGGCTTCCGACGATCAGGATCAGAAGGATCACTGTCGTAAAACCTTCTACTGCATGTCCGGTAAAATAACGTACAAGAGATTCAATACCAAGCACGATCGCAAACAGAAAAGTAAAGATACCTGCCACCGTCACAAACTGCATCGGAGCCGTTGAAAATGCCACTACATTAGTCACTGCATATTTGATCAGAGACCAGGTAGACCATTTTGACTCACCTTCTGTACGTTCCTGCACATCAAACTCCACGCTGGTGCTGCGATAACCGATCCAGGAGGACAGTGCACGGAAAAATGCATTTTTCTCCGGCATCTCAAGCAGAGCATCGACTGCCTTGCGATCCAGAAGTTTAAAGTCGGAAGCACGTGACATATCAATCTTCACTGCCTTTGACATCATTTTATAAAACAGACCCGCACATGCCCTGTGAATGGCACTTTCTTTTCCACGGCTTCGTTTTACCCCTTCTACCACTTCGTATCCCTGCTCCCAGAGACGGTACATGGAAACCAAGACTTCCGGCGGATGCTGCAGATCGCAGTCCATTACTGCACAGCAGTCCCCTTCTGCATTTGCAAGTCCGGCAAAAATAGCAGATTCCTTTCCAAAATTTCTGGAAAAATGCAGTCCGTTTACATGTGGATTTTTCTCGGCTGCCGTCTCAATCTGCTGCCAGGTTCCGTCTTTTGAACCATCGTTTACAAATACGATCTCATACGGGACAGATGCCGCACTCAGGATGCGGTCCACCGTATCAGCCGTTGTCTGTATCATTTTTTCCTCATTATAAGCCGGTATGATGACAGATAACATATTCTCCCCTCTTTTCTTTTGATTTGCGGACATCCGTGCCTACTCTTTAAAAAATCCCAGTTTTTTGCAGATACGGTATCCCATTTGTCCCCTTAATTTTTTTAATTGTTCTGTTTTGATATCTAATTTTTCCTTCTGCGTCTGGATTTTGACAGTCTGTCTCTGCACTTTCAGTCTCTGCATACAGAGTTTTTGGCGATGTACTTCCAGATTTGTATTTTTCTGTTCCTTCAGTACGATCAGTGTGTCAACTAAAGAACCGGTCAGCATCGTACGGTACGCCTGATATACCTTTCTGGAATAATAATAGTTCTCATAGTCTTCGATTCCAATCTTCCGGAATCCCTCCTGAAGCAGCATATCAAACAGTTCTCTTGCAGATGCTTCGTTTGTCTGAAGATCGATACTCTGAACCAGAAGATTTAAGGTTTTGTTATCAAAACTCTGTTTTACCTTCTCATTTTCAAAAGCTCCCCGCTCTTTCAGAATATTATGTGCTGCCAGAAATGCATCGTACGTGCTGTAAAGATCTTTGGAAAGACCTGCGGTAAGATTATTCGCATTATTATAGCGATAGTCGATCAGTCTCTCATCTACAACGGTAATACGTTTTGCCAGATAAAGTGCCTGCATGACAAACACGACATCGTTTGCTCTCTGGCGGTGTTCGAACTTCAGATCGTTGTCTGTGATCAGAGAACGGCGGTACATTTTGTTCCATGGAATATTCGTTGTAAAATTAAAAATATACTGCGGAATATCTTCTTTTGAAAATGGCACTTTTTCCGGCATAAATTCTTTTCGCAGATAGTTGGACGGCAGCACATAGCGATCCGTCGTATCATCCCATTTGCGGATATCGCAGACGCACAGATCGGCTTCATCTGCCTCTGCTTTTGTATAAAGCTTTTCCAGGGCATCCAGTGCAAAACGGTCATCCGCATCCCAGAACACCACATATTTTCCGCGGCTTTTTGCAAAACCTGCGTTTCTCGCCGCTCCGGCATACTGATTCTTCTGACGGATCAAAGAAAGGCGAAAATCTCTCGATGCGTAATCTTCGATGATCTCTGCCGAACGGTCGCTTGATCCGTCATCCACGCAGATTACTTCAATGTCCTTTAACGTCTGTTTCAGAACATTTCCAAGGCTGTCAAACAGATAATTTTCTGCATTGTAAACCGGCATAACAACGGAAACTTTGATCTCATCATCTGTTCTTTCATGACTCAGTTTCAGACTGTCATAACGATCAGCAAAAACCATATGCAGAATACGGTCTGTCGCATGGCCATCGCAGGACCGCATAAATTTCTCTTTGAAATCAATGACTTTCTGTTTGTCAAAACGTTCATCCAGATGGCTGATATAATCGATCATCTCATCGTTTGTCTTGCAGACCGGTCCCGGTGTCAGCTCATTGTAATCGTAATAGAAGCCTCTCCAGTCAAAGTATTCATCCAGGTCATAGGCAAAGAACAGCATCGGACGCTCAAACAGAGAATATTCAAATACCAGTGACGAATAATCCGAAATACAGATATCGCTGACGCAGAGCAGATCCTCGATCGTCATGGTTTTTGTTGCATCAATGGCAAAGGTTCCATTTAATTCTTCCGGAATCTGCGGTACATTCTTTACTAACGGATGGTGCTTAAAAATCACTACATATTCATCTTTGAAATGCTCGGCAAACTTCTCCAGATCAAAGCAGTCCGGCGTTTTTGCCCTCGCCACACGACCGCGGAATGTCGGTGCATATAAGATGATCTTTTTTCCTTTGGCTTTTGGAAATTCTTTGTACAGGTTCTGGAATGCCTGAGCGATCGTCTCACTGCGATAGAAAATATCCGTACGGCTCGTTCCGACCGGGCGGATTGCATCTTGACGGTCCTTCATATCCATGGCTTCCGCATATGCCCACACGATCTCCGGACTGGATACGGTAACATAAGTATAATTCTTGTTGTTCGGATGGCGTTTCAGCTCTTCTGCATTCGGTCCGAAGATCAGCTCCGCAGTGCTCATACCAAACTTTTTGAAGGCTCCGCATGCATGCCACAGCTGGGTAACGATCGTTTCTGGCCGCATATCCACGCAGCTGAGTACGTCGGAAGCTTCATTTACAAAGATGTATTTTGCAGTTGCCGCATCGGCCAGCATCTCTTTACAGCGTCTGATATATTCTTCTCTTGGGACAAAAGAATTTCGCAGCAGATGTACATGGATATCCAGGTCAAAATCTCTTTGCAGCTCATCATACAGAATGCGGAAACTGTTGCTTACGTCCGGCAGACGAAGCTCAATAAAAATGACTTTTCGTTCATCGACCGGCTCATTCTTATGTGCATTGTATGCAGCCGGCAGTGTCTCATAGAGAAGCTTGTCTTTTCTCTTTCTGCCCATATATTTCTTTGCTGCTTTTACCGGCGGAAGTTTCTTAATCTTCTTTCTTCCTTTCCAGTAAACCTTTTTCATTGCTCTTATTACCTTACTCATCCGTTTTCTCCTTCTTGATCATTTCCAGCAGTCGCTCTGTTGCATGTCCGTCGCAGGCACTCATAAATTTCTCCTTGAAATCTGCGACCTGTTTTCTGTCAAAACGCTCCTTAAGATGGAGTACATAATCAACAATCTCCTGCGTGGTGTGCACAACCGGTCCCGGTGTCAGTTCATGGTAATCATAGTAAAAACCACGCCACTCTCCATATTCTTCAAAATCGTAGGCAAAGAACAGCATCGGACGCTCAAATAATGAATATTCAAATACCAGCGACGAATAATCCGAAATACACAGATCACTGACACAGAGCAGTTCTTCGATGACAAATGCCTCAGAAACATCATACGCAAAGCTTTGACACTCCTTTGGAACCTCCGGTCTCTGTTTCACAACCGGATGCTGTTTAATCAGCAAAATCCAATCTTTTCCAAGCTTCTCCTGCATCAGACAGAGATCCATGGCATCCGGTGCCTTCGCTCCCCCCACACTTCCGCGGAACGTCGGGGCATAGAGCATGACTTTCTTTCCTTTTGCTGCCGGACAGATGTCATGCAGTTTTTTCTGTGCTGCCTTCTGAAATTTTTCCTGGAACAGAAGATCTGTGCAGCTGACACCGATCGGTACAACACTTTTGTCCTCTTTCGGAAGATTCATGGCCTCCTGATAAGCCCAGATAACCTCCGGGCTTGATACAGTTATATAGTTATAGTTCTTATAGTAATTATATTTCAGATATTCTTCTCTGCTTCCGCCGAAAAGCTCCTCACAGGTGCTGAAGCCAAATTTTTTGAACGCACCGCATCCATGCCAGAGCTGCGTGATCACTGTCTCTTCTCTTGGCTCAATGCAGCTGATCACCCTGGAACCCTCACAGAGAAAAATATAATGTGCATCGGCACAGTCCTTCAGACATGCCATCGCATTCTGAATAAATTTCCATTTATTTCCGGATTCCATTAGATAGTGGACGCTCACTTCCATCTCTTCTTCGCTGCATAATACCTGATACAAAAAACGTAAGCTGCCGGAAAGCTGTGTTAGATTGGCTTCAATGAACACCGCTTTCCACTTTTTTAAAGGCAGCTTACGAAATCTCCTGTATTGCCAGGGAAAAAGAAGCTTTAAGGTCAGAAAAAGATAGAGTCTCTTTATCTTTTTACTCATTCCAGATCATCACCGTTTTTCCCATCAGTTTGTGTATATCCATTTCAAATGCTCTGGTTATATCCTTCACATCTCTTACTTCTACTTCCGCACCCATGATATTCTCCAGATAAGATACTACTTCCGGATGCTCTTCATATAACTGCAGCAGACCTTCGTAGTCACTTCTGCCGCTGCGGCTGCTGCCGAAAATACGCAGTCCCTTTTCCAGAACCATGCGGGTATTGATCGGTGCCGGATCTTCGCTGACACCTAAAATACTGATCGTACCCTCCGGATGGATATAATCAATGATCTGATTGATCGCTTTGGATGCCGCTCCGCCTCCAACGCATTCAAACGCATGATCGATCTGCATATCTGCCGGAATCTCATTGACACAGTAGGTACCGTCTGCAAAAGTAAAATCCGACAGTTTGTTTTCCGTGACACCGAAAATATAGATTTTGGAATCCGGAAGCATCTTTTTCAGAAGCAGTGAGGTAATGTAACCCAAATTGCCATCGCCCCACACACCGATCACATCACGTCTCTCATGTGAAAAACGTAAGAAACGGTTGATCGCATGAAAGCTCACGCTGACAAGCTCTGTATAGGCAGCTACCGTCGGATTGATCCCCTGCGGCAGACGTACAAAACGATCCGGCACAGCCTGAACATATTCCTGCAGAAATCCATCCATGCTGCTCGCACAGAATTTGCTGGATCGCAGATAATTTTCTGCAATGATATCGTCTTTTTCTACCGGTCGGTTCGGGATCATCACAACCTCTGTTCCGATTTCAAAGGTTCCGGTCGGATCATAGATCACTTTGCCGATCCCCTCGTGGATCAATGCCATAGGCAGTTTCTGACGCAGAATCTCTTCCGCCCTTGCACCCTGATAGTAACGCTGATCCGCATGGCAGATAGACAGTCTGGTCGGACGCACGATCACCTGTCTGTCATCGATCTCCATTTCCTTAAATGCGACTTCAAACTGTCTTGGACGTTTCAGCTGATACACCGTATTTAGCATACGCCATTTCCTCCTAAAATAGACTCTGCAACACGCAAATCGTACGGATACGTAATCTTAATATTGAAAACTTCACCTTCTACCAGATGGATCGCATCCCCTTTGAGAACGAGGATCTTGCAGGCATCGGTCAGGATCGTCTTCTCTTCCTCACTCAGTTCATCGAAAACTTCACGCAGACGCTTTGCATGAAAACTCTGCGGTGTCTGTCCCTGATACATTTTGGAACGATCCGGAATATTGCTGATCTTCTGATTATCCATGCTCTCCACAATGGTATCGGTCGCCGGGATAACGGTATCGCAGGCTCCGTACTCTTTCGCATAGTGGATGTTATCTTCCAGAATACGGTGTGTCACAAACGGACGAACGGAATCGTGGGTGACAATAATGGTTTCTTCATCCAGTCCGTAAAATTTTTCGATATGACTGATCGCATTCATGATCGTATCATTGCGGGTCGCACCGCCTTCGATCACATCGATCTTATCTGAAAGCAGAATATATTTTTTAATGATATCCTGGGTGTAGGTGATCCACTGCTTCGGTGACAGAACAATCACTCGCTCAAACTGCGGATTGACCACAAATTTCTCCAGTGTATGGATAATGATCGGTTTGCCGCCAACTTCCATAAACTGTTTCGGTTTCTCAACATTCCCCATACGTGTTCCCTTGCCCCCCGCAAGTACAACGCCGTAAACATTTGTTTTTTCCACGATGCTGCCTCCTATTTCATAAATTCCAGATAACGTGGAAGAACCTCATCCGGTGTTCCGATCTCGATCAGTTTTCCTTCATGCATCCACATGACTTTGTCGCAGAGATCTTCGATCGTATCCAGACTGTGGGAAACGATCACAACCGTACGCTCTCTGTTTGAGATCAGGCTCTTCATCTTTTCATAACTTTTCTTTTTAAACTTTTCATCACCAACGCTGAGTACTTCATCGATCAGCATGATGTCGGTCTCCAGAACGGCTGTGATGGAAAATGCCAGTTTGGAATACATACCGCTTGAGTAAGTACGCACCGGCATATCAATAAATTTGCCAAGTCCGGCGAATTCAATGATCTCATCCATCTTGGAACGGATAAACTCTTCCGAAAAACCAAGAAGCATACCGGAAAGAATGATGTTTTCTCTTCCGCTCATCTCTTTTTCAAATCCGACACCGATCGACAGAAGGGAAACGGAATGGTTTTTCAGGTCAATGCTTCCCGTATCCGGAGAAAAAATGCCGGCCAGTGCTTTGAGCATGGTGGATTTTCCGCTTCCGTTCTTTCCGATGATTCCGAGGATCTCTCCTTTTTCTACTTCAAAGGATACATCCTTTACTGCCTGGAATACATCGGCCTGTACTTTTTTGAAATGTAATAAACTCTGCTTGATGGAAAACTTCTGCAGGTTTCGATAACTGATATATAAATTTTTTACTTCGATTGCAATTTCGCGTTCCATTATATCACCTTCACATAACTGTTTTCGTATTTATAAATAATCTTTACTCCGATCGCTGACAGGATGAAACTCAGCACCATCCACAGAAGCAGGAATTTTCTTGCCGGTGTCTGGTCATAGATCATACATTTTCTTGCAGAAGTCAGAAGCAGTGCCAGTGGATTGCAATGAAGGATCACTTTATTCCACGGTGCAAATTTTGCAAGCCTTGTTTCTACATTATAAAAAATACCGGTAATATAAAACAGCAGACGCAGTACGATATTGATCACGTTGGACAAGTCCTGTACAAATACGCCAAAATGTGCCACAATCGTACTGCATCCGAACGTGAACAGAAACAGGGTCAGCATGATCGGGATCATGTACAGAATATTAAAGCTGACCGGCACGCGGTAAATGACCATCATAATGATCACGATGCCAAAAGAGATCAGCATTTTAAAGCCGTTTACAAACATGCGGACCATAACCAGAATGTATTTCGGCAAATATACTTTTGCCACAATGGACTTGTTGTTTTTGACGATTTTTACGCTCTGCTGAAGGGTCTTATTAAAGAAATCCCACATCGTCAGACCGATAAAAATGAAGACTGTAAAATACTGCTCTTTTGCATTAAACACCACACCAAAGATCAGGGTGTAGATCAGCATGAAACAGATCGGGTCCAATACCCACCACAGCCAGTTCAGGTAGGAACTTGCCACCTCAGACTGCAATTTCGATTTTGCCGAATAGATCGCGTACTTGTAGTACTTTTTCGTGTCTTTTAGAAATCGACTCATTTTATACGTTCTCCTCACAAATACTTTTTTGCTTTATCCAACTGCAGACCGCCTCGCAGGCATGTCCGCTCTCATAGCTTCCCATTTGCTGATGATGCTCCATGATCCTCGCTCTGTTCTTTTCTTCATCGAAAGAGCGGATCTGTTTTTCCAGATCTTCCATATTTTCACAGATTGGAAACGGCCACTCATGAATATCTACATAAAAACCGGTCTTTGCAAGATATTCCCGCAGATCCGGTGTATACAGAAAGCATGGTCGGTATAAAAAAGAATAATCCCATATACAGGAGGAATAGTCCGTGATCAGCATATCTGCTGCCGCTAAAAGCTCCTGCATATCAGGATAGTCCGTCACATCCGCTGAGCATTCCGGATCCAATCCTGCCGAATCGTCCTCACTGTAGCGATGTGCCCGGTATAATACATACCACTTTTCGCCATTTTCTTCAAGTACTTTTCGAAGTCCTGTAAAATCCGGCATCTGATTTTTCCCATTTGAACGATAGGTAGGTGCATACAGCAAGATCCGATATTTACGGTCTATCTGATAGGTCTGCCTTACTTTCTGATCCGCCTGCTCTGTGTTCCCACAGACCAGAAAATCATTTCGCGGCATACCGCATTTTAAGATTTCTCCATGGTAAAGAAATGCACGGCGAAACAGCCTGTCACTTGCCGCCTGACAGCTTGATACGATCAGCTGTATATTTTTCGCACAGAACTCTGCACGCTTTCTGGTCGCCCAGTTGGCATCCGGTTTGTCATTTTCAATTTTCTTATAAGCTCCGCCGCCATGCCAGGTGTTGATCAGATACTGCTTTTTGCGAAATGGAAACCACGGAGCATAAGAGCCGTTCGTGATGATTACTTTTGCCGTCAGAAGATAATAAAAACTTCTCAGCGTAAAATGTTTCACAAAATGCAGATCCTTCTCTTCTTTGTCACGATACCGCTTTGGATCTGTAACCATCCAGTATATCTCAAACGTGTCCTTCTCCTGCTCTCTGATATAGTCCGAAAGATATCGCGGATTGCAGGAATAATCATATCCTTTGCCGCCTGTAAGCCCGGTAAAAGCCAGCCGGTTCTTCCGGATCGGGAAGAGGCAAAATGGAAGCAGCAATATCTGCAGACATTTGCTGTACAGATATTTGATAAAACTTTTCATACCCTATCTCCTCTGGTTTTCCGTTGTCTTTTTATGCTCTTTCCCGGAAAATCCATAATATTTCCACACACCATGGAGAGCATAGGAAGCAAAATAATAACAGGATTTCAAGATGCCAAAACCCAGGTAACGATATACCATAAAGGTCATTCTCGCCGACTGCAATTTATTTCCTGATTTTCCCTGATTACTTAGCCTATATTTTAACAGAGGTTCCCGGATACCACAAGCTTTTTTATATTTTTGCAGGATTTTCAGCCAGGTAATGTAATCTTCGTGGCTGTCATCGTGCTCCATCGGATAGTTTTTCGCAACTTCCGTTTTCAAAACAACGGAAGAACAGTTGATGCTGTTATGATGCAAAAGGTCACGGTAGGTGATTTCTTCTTTTACCGGAATGATCCGTCCGGTCAGTTCGCCCTGAGGAGTCATCAGCTCTCTTGCCGTACAGCTTAAAACACAGCCTGTCCTTTCCATAGCATCTGTTTGCTTTTTTAATTTCCCGGCTGCCCAGTAATCATCGGCATCCAGAAATGCGACATATCTGCCTTTCGCCATGGCCACACCTTTGTTCCGGCTTCCGGCCGCACCCAGATTTGTCTTATTTTTAATAAAAGAAAACGCAGGGTTATCCCGATACGTCTCCAGCACCTGCTCCAGGTTGTCACCGGAGCCATCGTCTATAACGATGATCTCCAGCGATACCTCCTGGATCAACACGGACTCGATCGCTCTTGATATCAACCCTGCACAATTATAGGCCGGTATGATCACGGATACTAACGGTCTTTTTTCCATAAATACGGTTCTCCTATTGCTGTTTTCCGGTTTCTTTCATTTCCTTTTCTTCCTCTTCTTTGATCTGCTCCAGATTTTCCTTGGTAGCAGCCGTCACCTGCCATTTTTCCACGCCTTCGGTATTTTCTTTCTGGAACAGGATCTTAAAGGTCAGAAACATCAGTTTTATATCCAGCACAAAACTGTAATTCTCAATGTAGGTCAGATCCAGTTTTAATTTATCATACGGTGTTGTGTTGTATTTTCCATAAACCTGTGCAAATCCGGTCAGTCCCGCCTTCACCTTCAGACGGTAATCAAACTCCGGTATTGCTTTTTTGTACTCTTCTGCGATCTGCGGACGCTCCGGTCTCGGACCGACCATAGACATATCTCCTTTGAGGATATTGAAAAGCTGCGGTAATTCATCCAGGTGAAGATTTCGGATCACACGTCCAACCGGTGTGATACGATCATCATGCTTCATCGCCAGCCTTGCTCCCTGTTTTTCCGAATCCACACGCATGCTGCGGAATTTCATTACATAAAAGACTTTGCCTCCTTTTGTCAGTCTCGCCTGTTTATAAAATACCGGACCTTTGTCGTACAGTTTCACCAGAATGGCAATGACGATCATAAACGGCGATGCCACAATAATTCCAAGCAAAGAAGTTACAATATCAAACGCCCGTTTGAAGAACTGCTGCTCGGCTGTCAGTCCGCGATGGCGGAACAAAAGCAGAGAGGTATCAAACAGGTGAATATTTTCCGCACTCATGATCATAATATCCGATATCTTCGGAATGCTGTAGCAGCGGATATCTTTTTCAAAGCAATATTTGAGCAGGATATTTCGCTCGGATGCCGGAATATCTCCAAGTACCACTGCATGATACTCATCGATCCGCCCTTTGATCGCATCCATCCCTTTGCTGATATGGATCTTCTCGCAGATGTTGTATTTATCCTCACGGCTGGAAATCTTCTGGATCAGATCCTGCGGGCTGTAATCTCCATATACCAGCAGCATCTGTCTCGGCGGATAGATTTTTGTATAGATCCACCTCATAAATACGACCCAAGCTACGACGATCACCAGATCGACTCCTGTCATTTTCAGAATCGGCTCTATGAATTTCGTAAACTTCCAGCGTCCGATCAGTGCCAGCTGCAGATACGTGATCGCATTTACACAGAGCACGGAAAGAACCTGGGAATACAGTACTTCAAAAACCCGCAAATATCCTACTTTGAAGCCACCGTAAATACGGTAGAAGAAGTACAGCATCAAAGCATATTGTGCAATGACTACATAGTTTCCGCGTTTCCAGAAAGCTTCTCCGATTGCTCCGGAAAATGCATAATCCTTAAACCATACATAAGCGAACACGCCTGTCTGGAGTGTCAGAATAAATGCAGATGCCAGAAACATGATCAGTCTTTTATAACGTTCTCTGTTTTCCATATACTTATCCTCTTCATATAAAATTCCATACTTTTACATCGCCGATAAGTTTACAACACTTTCTCCAAAATTACAATAGCAAAGTCTGTGGCAATGCATGGGATTATGCTTACCATTTATCTTTATAGACCGAGTAACCCCCTACTTTTCCTATCTTTTCAAATCCATTTCTCTGAATTTTAGCATCCTGCTGTTCATCTGCAAGAAAAACCAGATAATTCACGCCCTGCTGTCTTATCCTGCGGATCAGCTTTTTGATCTTCGGCTGTTCTTTTCGCATCTGACGGCGGATTTTCCGCACTGGTTTCTCTGATTTGGAACGCCTTCCGTAAAGCAGCCGGATCGATGCATCATACTGCCGCACATAACCGACCAAATCTTCCGGCATCACTGCAAGAGCCGTCTCGCCTTCTGTTCTTGCGGCGGCTATCAGGCTACTGATCTGACACGCATCCGCCGGAAGTTTCTGCATATTGACTGCTTTCTGATAGATGGCCTGACCGCCCACATAAGGATTCTTTCCGGTCACGATGATCAGTGCCATCAGCAGAGATGCACATACAGCCTGAATCGTTTTTTTCTTTCCTGCTGTACATACGCTCACTGCCACATAGGCTACAATCACGGACGTTGGCAGAATCCAGAACATTCTCCAGTAAACAAATCCACCAATGCAGTATTTCATAATGATCCTTGCCGTAAGCGGACAGATATAAACGGCTGCAAATAACAGGGTATACCCCACCAGCCATTTACGGTTTTCTTTGTCATCACGTTTCAGGATCAGAAAGAGGAGTGCTGCTGCAAACAACAGATAATGCCATCCACTTCCGATGTACCAGCCTGCCCTTTCTATGGCAATCTGAAATGCTGTTATCATGATTCTACCCTTTCTTCTAGCGTATGATCACATATGCCGCCGCACAGATAACATTCGGCAGGCAGCATATCACTGCTCTTTTTATGTTTTCCCGGTTTCTGTCTTTCACCGCATACAAAAGTGTCATAAGCCCCAGCATGATCGGTGCCAGCATAATACCCATGCCGGACACCAGACATGCCGATGTCATCATCAAAAACAATGTCATCCATGCACCGCACATCCTATTCGTTTCCATGCATTCCTTTGCCTGCAAAAAGATCGCCGGAAGCACAAACGATGCAAGAAGAGCCTTCCCCTGCCAGATACGGATCGACAGAAATGTTCCCTGCGTGTAGACTGAATAATAAGAAAACATCTGAATCAGCACCAGAAACAGCAGAAACAGTCCCACTTTCCGATCATCTTTATCAAACAGTTTTCTTCCGATCTTCCAGTAAACAAGATAGGAAATCAGAAGAAAGAAGACCGGTTCGACCGTATGTGCCACAACCGCCGCATGCATATGCACCATATCACTGTAGAATGCAAGCAGGATCGGAAACGGTGCAAACACATATCTCGCCGGAAGATACGATGCCAGCATCCCGGTATAGGCATCGTACGTGAACATCCCGTTCGTCTCCAGGGTCGTGGTTGCCGTTGCCACATAAAAGGCGTCATCCAGATCCGTTGCCATGCCAAAAACATAAGCTCCCATCTGTATGGCGACCAGCAGAAATGCAAGCCACATGGCCGCTGGAATTTTTTTTCGTGAAAGGCTCTTTTTCCGTTCTGCTCCATCTGCCCTGTTCTTTTTATTTTTCCAGGCAAAGATGACTCCTGCCAGAGCCAGCACACAGGCAAGTATCTCATAGCTGTATTTCAGAACTGCAAATGACTGCCTGGTAAAAATGAGCGGCAACGCCAGCAGCTCAAATACTGCAAACAGCAGAACATAACCGCAGATCAGAGCATCTGCCATTCGCACAAACCAGTCTTTCTCCTTCCCTGTCTCAAAAACAGGAAGATTTCCTGCTGCAAGCGGAATGATAAGAAACCACAGCAGAATCTCCAATCCTTTGATCGCCATCCGACTTTTTCTCCTTTATTCCGAAAGTGCTTTCGTTTCCGGTGTCACCTGTTCTGTTGTCGATGTCACATTACCTGTTTCCGGTGTCACCTGTTCTGCCTTCTGTCTGGCTGCCTCGGCTCTTGTCTTCTTTTTGCAGATGCCATTTGCATCAAAACGATACTTTTTGCCGTCGATCACTGCCTTAGTGGCGGTAAGGCGGACGCCTTTCCTGTCCAGATAATAATAGTTTCCATTATATACTACCCAGCGTTTTTTCATTCTGGCTCCGGTCTTCGGATTCAGATAATAATATTTGCCTCTGTATTTGAACCATCCGCTTCTTCTCACACCGGTAGACTTTTTAAAATAACAGGTTCTGGAACCGACTTTTACCCAGCCGGTCTGCATACGTCCTGCCACATCAAAATAATAATAGTTTGCTCCGATCTTCTGCAATCCGCTAAGTGCTGCTCCGGTTTCTGGATCAAAATAGTATTTGTAACCTTTGCGTACCTTAAATCCACGATACAGTTTGCCGCCCTTTGCCGCATAGTACTGTTTCTCGCCTATTTTAAACCGGCCCGTCATCACCTGACCGCCGTTTTTCACATAGTACAGAGCACCGTTTGCCTGAAGGAATCCGCTGTAGGCACTTCCGTCTTCATTAAAATAATATTTTTTATCATTAATTTTTACAAATCCGGAAACTTTATGCCCTTCTTCGTCCAGATAATATTCTTTGCCTGCATCGGTAATCCATCCGGTTTTCTTATTGCCGTTCTTATCCAGATAAATCCATTCACCTCCGATCTGATTCCAGCCACGCATTTTCGTGATACCGTAATGGCGTGCGATTGCAGTTGCATCTGCAACAGCCACCGCTTTGATCTTGGCATCGCTTCCATAATATTTCAGACAGTCAGAAGGATTGTTCACAAATCCATGCTCTATGATCATGGTCGGGATCTTCCACTGCCTTCCATAATAGATAATGCCAAGTCCTTCCCCTTTCAGATAGCCGAGATTCTTCATTCCGACCGTTGAAAGATTGCTCACAATATCCGCAGCAAGTGCTCTTGCTTCCACAGCATAATCTGCTTTGTTGGTTGAGATTGGCACATAGGCAAGTGCTCCGGAAACGGTATCCTGCTGATTTCCGGTTGAATTGATGTGCAGGCTCACCAGTGCATCTGCTCCCAGATCTTTTGCCACTTTTACACGGTCATAGCGATCCATGTCCACATTATTGCTGAACCTTGTCATATAAACAACGATACCGGAGTATTTTTCCAGCTCTTCTTTACAGTACTGTGCCATTTTTAAAGTAATAGTCTCCTCCGCATAAGTCACACCATTCCAGGTACGTCTCGCACCTGCATCGTGTACATCATGTCCGGGATCCAGTACCAGAACAACATTTCCATTCGAAGCATGTGATGTGATCCCCGTGCAGAACACAAGTCCCAGCATCGCAGCTGCTGCCAGATTTTTTAATATTTTCTTCATCTCTTCCTCCTGATTTCGAAATACTCTCGTAATTTCTTCTTATTTTTACAACCATAATGTAAAAATCACTTCTTATTTTCGTTCATTTTTGTGATACACATTACTTTATATAGTACCCTAAAAAGGTCTGCCTGTCAATCTCTTAAACCTCTGTTAATTTTTCTTAATTATTATTTAATTTTTTTATTCCGGATTGCACCGGAACTACCTCAAACTCCCATAAAATGCCGCATACACGACATTTTATTACGTTTTCGGTGTTCGGTGTGTCAATAAGTCTAGATTGCTCATTTGTACAAGCCTGATCGCAATTTAGACTTTTGACACTTGCATCATTTTATAGTAAAGTAATGGTAACCGAATTATCTTTTATAATCCATGTTTTATTTGACTGCAAATTTGCAGGGAATGGAGGAGTTTATGCATTTTAAGAAAATATTGTCTGCCAGCATTTTGGCATCTGCCCTGATTTTCTGTATCCCGCAGGCTATTTATGCTGCACCAGATGCGAAAACGGAAACACCTGTCACATATGGCTGGAATTCAGATGCCCTGGGGCGTTTCTTTCTGACAGAGAACGGTTCCCGTGCCACAGGATTTTGCAGCATTGATCAGAAAGTATATTATTTTGACCCGGACGGCTATCTTTTTACGCCATCCCAGGAAGGTGTCATGTACCTCGCCCAAAAACCTTATTATTTCCTTGCGGACGGATCTGTAAAAACAGGTCTTTTCTCCATAAAATCAGCAAGTGGTATCTCCTGGTATTATGCCGGAGCCAATTATCAGCTGTTTACAAACCGTACCATTACCCTTGGCGGCAAAATTTACTGTTTCGGAGCCAACGGAAAATCACTTCCAAAGGGACTTCAGGCTTTAAATGGAAAAAAATATCTGATCAGTGCTTCCGGAACCGCAAAGACCGGCCGTCGGAAATATAAAGGAAAGACTTATTTTTTCGACAGCACCGGAGCAATGATGATCGGAAAAGTTACTTACAAAAACAAAACTTATTTTACAAAAGCAAATGGTACGCTTGCCAAAAAAGGCTGGGTAACTTCCAACGGAAAAACGTATTATCTGAACAGTAACGGCACCCTTCAGACCGGATGGTTCCTTTATAAAAACAAATGGTACTGCCTGAACAAAAAAACAGGAGCCATGTATAAAAACAAATGGGTAAAAAAAGATGGGAAAAAGTGTCGCGTCGGAAAAGACGGCACCCTTCAGACCGGATGGTTCAAAGCTAAAGGCAAAAAATATTATGCCGATGCTTCGGGAAATAAGATGGGCGTACCTTACATCGGCGTACAGCAGATCAAAAAGAAAATCTATGTTTTTGATTCAAGCGGTGTTCTCGGAAAAGGCTGGACCGTCTATGGCAGCCGCAAATATTATGCAAACGCAAAGGGCGAAATCACCAGAGGCTTTAAAACGATTGACGGAAAAACGTACTTTTTCAATGATTACGGCTCCATGCATACCGGATGGCTGTACTATAATGGTAAGTACTATTATCTGAATCCGTCCGATGGTGTCATGGTGACCGGTGCTAAAAATATCGGCGGCACCTCCTATACATTCTCAGATTCCGGAATCTCAAGCCGTGCTCTGGAAGGGAACTGGACCGTAAAAGTAAACCGACAGCAAAATGTAGTTACTGTCTACAAAGGCAATACTCCGGTGCGTGCCATGATATGCTCAACCGGTCTGAACAACGGAACTCCGCTCGGTACATTCACGATCCAGGATAAACTGTATACCCATGCACTTTATGGACCTTCGTTTGGATATTACTGTTCTCACATCACAAGTGAAATCCTGTTTCATTCGATCCCACAGCCACAGCTTGGCAGAAAAAATCTGCCGGCCTATAAATACAACCTGCTCGGCACTCAGGCTTCTGAAGGCTGCATTCGCCTGAGTATGGGAGATGCCTACTGGCTGTTCAACACCGTTCCGATCGGTACGACCGTTGTAGTATACGATTCTCCAAACCCGGGACCGCTCGGTAAACCAAAAGGCATTAAAATCCCACTCTCTCAGAGCTATGACCCTACTGATCCACTGTACTTTAACACCGGAAAATAGATCTTTGACGTAAACAAGAGAATACAGAAAAGCAAAAACCCGCCCGGTCATTCAAAACAACCGGGCGGATTTTCATGTACGTTTCCTGAAGATCTTAATTTTTCTGTTCTTCTCCAAGTCCTTCTTCCACAGCCTTTACCATCGTGGCAAGTGCCTGATCCTCGTCTTCCCCTTCACATTCGAACGTGATCTCATCACCTTCCTTTACGCAGGCTCCCAGCACACTGAGTACGCTCTTTGCATTCACAGTCGCTTCACGAAATGTAAATCTGACGCGGCACTTAAACTGCAACGCTGTACTGCAAAGTACTCCTGCCGGACGTAAATGAAGACCGGAAGGATTTTTCACTCTTACCTTCTGACTTACCATAAGTTTACCCTCCTGTTACCGCATTCTGCGGTTTTCCCTGTAATAATTTTTACTCACTTCTACTCCTCCGCAGCTGAAATCACCGTATTGCTGCCGCTTGTCTTCTGCTTTTTGGTCAGGTTTACGACAATCTTCACTTCCGAAGTCAGTTCGTAGCCATCCGGCAGGGTAATCTGAACCGGAACTTCATGTCTCCCTTCTTTCTGATAAGAAGTCAGATCCAACACTGCCTTGACATCATTCTGATCAATATTATCCAACGATCCGTCTACTGCTGCAACTTCTACCGTGATCTTATCTGCAGGTGTCAATACCATATCCAGATCGGTCGGTCTTCCTTTTATCGTAATCGCAGAGAGAGGAATATCAATTTTCTTGGTTCCCATCTTCTCCATAATAACACGAACTGATAAGGTTGAAGCCGTTCCGCTCTTTACTTTTAATTTATCTTTATAATTTTCTTTCAGATAATCCGCAAGATTAATCGTATCAGAGGTAAAACTTTCTGAAACACCCTCTACAGAGATCATATCCGTTAAAGAAAGTTCCCCGTTCAATTCTGCAAGTGTCTCTTCATCTCCGGCAATGCTGATATTCTCCGGAGTCACTTTCACTTCGGACACACAGTATCCCGGTGCCGGGTCACCGTAAGTTCCGATATTTACTTTTACATTCTGTTCTACTTTCCAGAGCTGGATCTTTGCACTTAACACGCCATCTTTGATCAGGTCGCCGCTGCTCGTTGTAAAGACCAGCTTATCCAACTGGCTCTGTGTAAAATCGGTGCCATTTTTATCGGTGACAACAATATTTCCTTTTACTGTTTTATCCGAAGAAAGTCCGTTCACGCTCACCGACATACTGACTCTGTGAATGATATTCATCAGCGACTCCGCCCCCGCAATATTGATCGTATCGCCCTCTTTGATCGTAGAAGTCCCGATGTCATATCCATCGACCGGCTCCCCGGTCGTATCCACTTCCACACCGAACGATTCCTGCACAACATTTTCAATCTTGATCTTCAGGGATGCCGGTTCACACTCCCAGTTTGCCTTGGTGAGTGCACTGCTGGTACATTCCAGTGTATATGGCACTGCATTGCCGAGCGTCACATTCCGCATATCGGCAACCACTTTAAAATCTTTTGACTGAAGCTTGTTCAGCACAGATTCTCTCGCTTTCACCCATACTTTTACTTTATCGGTATCCTCCTGAACACTGAATGTCTTGTCCACGCCAAAACAGTCACTGTTGCGGATTTCCACTTTTACATCCGAAAAAGACTGCACTTTTTCCGGATCATCCACATTGACTACAAAAATCCACATCATGCAGGCAACCAGCACCGACACTATTTTCAGGCCAAGATTACTGGTCAATATTCTCTTTATTCTGGTTGATATTTTCCTCATTCTTGCCTTTTCCTTTCCAGAATTTAAATCTTTTTGTACTTACATTTTTATCCTGAAGAATAACCAGCTGTTCTTTCAGTTCTTCCGGTGTCACATCTCTGGTAAGAACGCCTTTCTGTGCAATGGATACATTTCCCGTCTCTTCTGAAACAATAATCGTCAGAGAATCTGTCACTTCGCTGATACCGACACCGGCTCTGTGGCGGGTACCAAGCTCTTTGCTCAGCTCCATGTTATCCGAAAGAGGCAGATAACAGGTTGCGGAAATAATACGGTTTCCTCTGACAATGATTGCTCCGTCATGCAGCGGTGTATTATGCTCAAAAATATTCAGCAAAAGCTGACTGGTAACCAGAGAATCCAGCTCGATACCGGTTCTTATATACTCAGTAAGCTTGGTGTTTTTTTCCAGAACGATCAGAGCACCGGTCTTTGCTTTTCCCATCTCAAAGGAGCCTTTCACCAGCTCGTTGACGGTCTTGTCGCTGAAACGTTCCTCTGCATCTTTTTCCATATCAAACGGTATCAGCGAAGAAAGGAACTTCTTTTCGCCAAGCTGTTCCAGAGCCCTCCTCAGCTCCGGCTGAAAAATAACGGCCGTTGCCACAAGGATCGCATTGATACCTTTGCTGACCAGAAACAGAATGGAATCCAGGTTCAGAAGTGTGGCAATAAAGATAAAAACGATCATGACCAGGATGCCCTTCATCAGAGTCCACGCCCGGGTGTTCCGGATCCAGATCAGGATGTGGTACACTACAAAGGAAAGTATGATGATCTCCAACACATCGGAATAAGTAAACGTAAGGCTGGAAAGATAACTATGAATGAATTGTTTCATGCCCATCATGATGTTCACGTCCTTTCCTGTCGATTCTTCCTGCTTCCATTTCCTGACTGTCCTTATCGTTTCGGTATCGTTTCGGTACTGCCTCGACATAGTAATAATAATCATTATCTTCAAACTGAAGATTTTCTATTTTGCGGTAATCCAGATTAAAAAACAACTGTTCCAGCAGAAATGCCACTGCCGCCGAGATCAATGTTCCGATCAGGATCCATAAAATCCCGATCTCCAGATGCAGCATCATGTAACCTGCCATCATCAGCACCAGATAAATGACCGTACCCGCTGCGATCGCAACTTTCCATGCATGCTTCATCGCCATCCTTCTTGCCAGAAATACAACAGCAAATACTGCCAGCAGCACAACCAGCATCAGGATCATCTCCTGCTCACCCAGAAACGTATCGATCATTGTCTGCAGTTCTGCAAGGATCTTTTCCGCAGTGCTCTGTTTTGCCATCGCAAGATCCACCGATGCACTGCCCAGCTTTCCTATCGTCGATAACGTATAGTAAAATACCGTGCCCGCGGTCATAGCTGCTGCGGACATCGTACTTCCCATCAGCCCGAAACTGATCGGTACGATACACGGGACATGGAAGAAAAGTCCGAGGATTGTCAGTAGCATGGCCCATGCCTGTCTCGATGCAAATGCAAAATATAAAAGCAGTACTGCCAGCAAAACGCCTCCTCCGACTGCCAGCGATGCGATTGATACGGACGCAAACTGCAGCAGTGCTGCGACAAATGCCAGTACAATCATAACATTCGGCGGCAGGATCGCACAGACCAGTGCCAGAATCAGTTCCACAAAAATATTTCCAAAAATGCTTTTTCCGCCAATCCGACCATTGATCTGCATAAACAGAATCAACGCTGTAACAAATTTGGCAGCGGCATCGATGTAATTTCCATATTCACTGTAATATTTTTCGAATAATGTCCTGATATTATAAATTCCCTTCACTTTTTCCTCCTGAGATCTGTCACTTCCAGTATTTCTATATCATCTTCATCTTCCAGTCTCTGCAGCAGCACCTGATAGTGCCGGAACAGCTCCTGCCCGTAAAAATACCGTTTCATAGTTATCACATAGGTAAGCAGCAGACCTGCGGTCATACACAGCAGATAGCTAACGATCACTCCGGTCAGTATCCCCTTGATCTGCATACGGTTAAGCTTCTCGATCAGCATATCCATATTGGCCACTCCCCAGAGCAGAAGTCCGATCATATATGCAACAGTAAGATAACACACATTTTTCAGTAGCTGTACTGCCACATAATCACTGCGATAATATTCTCTGGCTTTTTGCAGTTCCTCCCCATGGTGCTTTTCCATAACTGCAATTTTAGACATTGTTCGTATTTTTTTCTTGTTCAGCATAGTTACCCCTTAATGATTCCTCTGTCTTTTTTTCAGTATAACATAAAATCCGGTCTCTGAAAAGTATCTCTCAGCAATCCGGTTTTCCTGTACAAAGCACAAGAAAATGTACTTCTTCTGCTCCCGCCATCCAAAGCACCTTCGCCGCTTCGTCCATCGTAACCCCAGTTGTATAGATATCATCCACAAGCAGTACTTTCTTTAATTCTAACGCATTTGTCGAAGTTTTAAAAGCATTTTTCAGATTTATTTCTCTTTCTTTTCTTCCAAGACTTTTCTGCGGTATCGTTTTCCGTACACGCACGAGGCTTTTTGTATCAACCGGGATCTGAAGCCTTTTCCCAAGACATTTTGCCAGTATTTCTGCCTGATTGTATCCCCTTTGTCTCTTTTTTCTCTTATACATCGGAATCGGAATGATCACATCCGGATTCCAAGTGCGGATCTCATCTCCACAGACACGCTCCATTTCCGATACATAAAATCCGGCATATTCTCTTTTGTTGTGAAATTTAAACTGATATACAGATTTCCTGATTTCTTTTTCATAGAGAAAAACAGCCCTTCCCGATGTAAAAAAATGCGTTTTTTCCTGACAGTCCGGACAATACTCTGTTTCCAAAGATGCCACCGGCTTCCCACACGTTTTACATTTCGGTCCCCTGATCGGTACTGCTTTTGTTCGACATTTCATACAAATAAGTGCCGCTTTATCTGTTAAAATATCCTGACAAAGCGGACAGCGTCTTGGATAGAGGAGCGTGATCATCTCCTCCAGTGCCTGAATCATAATACAAATTCACAGATCCGCTGCCTCAGGGATGTGTAGCGTATCTGTTCATATTTATTATCGATCATTTGATTGACCGCATACGGACTTCCGACGATCGTAACGCAGGAACGTGCTCTTGTGACCGCTGTATAGAGCAGATTGCGGTTCATCAGCATCCTCGGTCCGTTCAGCAGCGGGAGGATCACGGCCGGATATTCACTTCCCTGTGCCTTATGCACCGTCAGTGCATAGGCAAGCTCCAGCTCTTCGAGCTCTTTAAAGGAATATTCTGCAAAACGGCACTCATCAAATTCCACTGTCACCATTTCTGCATATGTATTGATCTCACGGATAATGCCCATGTCACCGTTAAAAACACCGCAGCCTTTGTCAACCGGAATCCCATATTTTCCGCGTACCTCCCACTCCATCTGATAGTTGTTGCGGGTCTGCATGACTTTGTCACCTTCCCGGAATTTGCATCTGCCGGTATCTTTCTCATTCTTTTCCGGTGACGGTGGATTGAGATACTGCTGAAAGATCGTATTGAGACGTTCCACACCAAGAAGCCCTTTCCGCATCGGTGTCAGAACCTGGATATCATACGGATCTGCATCTACATAAGAAGGTAATTTTTTCTGGATCAGTGTCAGTGCAACACTGATGATCACATTTGCATCTTCCCGTTTCAGAAAAAAGAAATCCCGGCTCTTATTGTCCATCACGATATGTTCACCCTTATTGATCTTATGGGCATTTAAAACGATATCACTTCCGCCCTCCTGGCGAAAAATGTGTGTCAGACACACTACCGGAAAACATTCTGATTCTATGATATCCTTCAGGACACTTCCCGGTCCCACGGAAGGCAGCTGATCCCTGTCACCAACCAGGATCAGTCTCGTTCCAACGGTGACAGCTTTCAACAGGGCATGCATCAAATAAATATCCACCATGGACATCTCATCCACAATGATCACATCTGCCTCCAGCGGATTCTCTTCGTTTCGTTCAAACTGTTTTGGTCCTTCTTCCTCATCTGCTGCCCCGGAAATCTCCAGCATGCGGTGTATGGTCTGTGCTTCACAGCCGGTCGCCTCCTGCATTCGTTTGGCTGCCCGTCCGGTTGGTGCCGCCAGTCGCACTTCCAGACCTTCTGAGTCAAAATAATCGATCATTGCATTGATCGTTGTTGTTTTTCCTGTTCCCGGACCACCGGTCAGAACCAAAAGGCCGTGACCGGCAGCTGTAACCACTGCCTCTTTCTGAAGCTCATCGAGCTCATACCCGGAATGTTTTCCCAACTTATCCATTCGCCTGCTGATCTTCTTCTCATCGATCTTGCAGGATATGTTCAGATCATGGAGCATTTTTGCTGTATTCAATTCCGTATAATAGGCATTGATCCCATATACGCAAATCTGCCTCTCCTGCTCTTTGAGTATCAGCCTGCGTTCTACTGCCAGATCCATGATATGTTTTTCTACCAGCTCCTGACTTACGCCCAGAAGCTCCACCGTTCTTGCCAGAAGCTCCATCTTCGGCAGATACACATGACCTTCCAGAGAGATCCTGGTCAGCACATGCAGAATACCGCTGCGGACCCGGAAATCTGAATCCGTATGGATCCCGACTTTTGAGGCTATTTCATCCGCGATTTGAAATCCGACGCCATTTATATCGTCTGCCATCTGATATGGATTGTCCTGAATCACAGAGTACAGTCTTGCTCCGTACTGCTTATAAATCTTGGCTCCAAGTGTATTGGAAATACCATATTGCTGCAAAAAGATCATCGCTTTTCGCATATCTCTTTTTTCTGATATCTGTTCTGAGATCTCACGGGCCTTTTTCTCACTGATTCCTTTGACTTCCGCCAGTCGTTCCGGCTCTTCTTCCATAATGCGAAAAGTATCTTCTTTAAATTTCCGCACAATCCTGGCTGCCAGTGCGATTCCGATCCCTTTGATCACACCGGAACCAAGATAACGTTCGATCGCCGCCGTATCTTCCGGATCTTTTATTTCCAGTTTCTGGATCTGGAACTGTGTCCCGTAAACTGCATGTTCGGTATAGTGCCCGGTCGCTTCGATCAGCTCCCCTTCTGTGATCACCGGGAAGGTACCCACACAGGTCAGTTCTTCTCCTTCGTGGTTCACAACCATAACCGTGTAACCATTGTCACTGTTCCGAAAAATCAGATGATCTATATATCCTTTTATTTTATCCATGAATTTCTGCTTAAATCCCCTTACTCTATCAGTTTGCCATTGCCGGCTGTCAGCTCCACAAATTTCCCGGTGCCGATTGCTACTGCGGTCATCGGATCTTCTGCAGTCACCGTATTAATGCCTGTTTTCTCTTCGATCAGCTCTTCCAGGCCCCCAAGCAGTGAACCGCCCCCCGTCAACACGATACCACGATCCACAACATCGGCTGCCAGTTCCGGCGGCGTACGCTCCAGAACGCCATGTACTGCCTCAACGATCTGTGAAGTTGTCTCTTTTAAAGCATCTCTTGTCTCCTCTGAAGTCACACGAACGGTTTTCGGCAAGCCGGTAACAAGATCTCTCCCTCTTACTTCCATTACTTTCTGATCCGGACGTTCAATCGCAGTTCCAATATTGATCTTGATATCTTCTGCCGTACGTTCTCCGATCAGAAGATTATGTTTTTTCCTTACATAACGGATGATTGCCTCGTCAAAATCATCACCGGCGACTTTGATCGAAGTGCTCACAACAATTCCATCCAGAGAGATCACAGCGACATCGCAGGTACCCCCTCCGATGTCCACAATCATATTGCCGCATGGTCTGGAAATATCAATCCCTGCTCCGATGGCTGCTGCGATCGGCTCCTCTATAATAGAAACTTCTCTTGCACCTGCCTGATAGGTTGCATCTTCCACCGCCTTTTTCTCGACCTCTGTAATGCTGCTCGGCACACAGACACTGATCCTCGGTTTGCGAAAAGACATTCTGCCGATCGCTTTCTGGATAAAATACTTCAGCATCTGTTCGGTCACGGTATAATCAGAAATAACGCCCTTACGCAGCGGGCGAATTGCAACGACATTGCCTGGTGTACGCCCAAGCATCAGTCTTGCCTCCTCTCCGATTGCTTTGATTTTATTTGTATCACGGTCAAAGGCTACTACGGAAGGCTCTTTTAAAACAACGCCTTTTCCTTTCACGTACACCAGTATACTCGCAGTGCCAAGATCTATTCCAATATCTGTTGAATTCATTCCTGTGTTCTCCTTTCTCCATCAGGATCTTCCCCCTGTCTGTCCTTGGTTTATTATATACAACGGCTTTCTTCTTGAAAAGGGGTTTTTATTTTTTTCTTCTTTTCATTTTTTATTAATATTTAAGACATACTTTTAACACATTTCTATTCTATACTGTAGCTGTATTAGTGAAGAGCTAATATATTTCATAACTCACACTACGCAACACCCACACGTTGCGTAGTACTCCCTCAAAATATTTTAATTTTTCTCTTTCCTTTGAAGAAGGCACCGCAGGTGTCTTCTTCATTTTTATGTCACAAGTTCCGTTTTTTCCTTTTCAGTACAAAAGAATGAACAGAAAGTGTTACAGAGTGCCAGACGTAAAAAGACAGGTCACGTGACACGCATCGTTTCCTGTTCGGCACAATTCTACACTTCACATCTCCTCTTGTGTTGAAAGAAGAAATAGCCTCCACACCTCCTGCCCAGCCGATTACGCTATGGAAACGGAAAGTTTTTTAGCAAATATCTGTGGTTTGAAAAAGCTTTTCGCTTAAGCGACCCCGGGCAGGCCAGTAGCTTTTGGCAATGTGCAAACAAAACCGCATTGTAAAACATAGTGCGTAAAATAATACAGCCATGATGAATTCGAAAACAAATCGCTCTGACGGTAGCAAGGCTTCCGTCGTGAGGTTTGCGATGTTGCCGCCCCAAAGAGCCGCTGTCTGAGCCTCGAAGAGGCGAGTTTAGGCGAAGGGCGGCTAACAGGCGAGCGAACCGAACAGGAAACGATGCGTGTCAGGAGATTGTTTTCGAATCATCATGGCGTCCTATTTTTACCAAACTATTTTTTACAACATTCATTGCACATTAAGAAAATCTTCACAGATATTTCTTCACGTATTTTCCGGTATAAGACTTCTCAGCTTTCGCCACCTCTTCCGGCGTTCCTTTCGCGATCACGGTTCCTCCTTTATCGCCGCCTTCCGGTCCGATATCGATGATATAATCCGCTGTTTTGATCACATCCAGATTGTGTTCGATCACAACTACAGTATTTCCGCCTTCTGCAAGTCTCTGCAGAATCTCGATCAGTTTGTGAACATCTGCAAAGTGCAGTCCGGTTGTCGGCTCATCTAAAATATAAATTGTTCTTCCGGTGCTGCGTTTGGAAAGCTCCGTTGCCAGTTTGATACGCTGTGCTTCACCGCCCGAAAGTTCGGTGGATGGCTGTCCCAGGCGGATATAGGATAATCCTACATCATACAAAGTCTGGATCTTTCGTTTTATGGACGGAATGGAATCAAAGAATCCCAGTGCTTCTTCTACCGTCATATTGAGCACATCATAGATACTTTTTCCTTTATATTTTACTTCCAATGTCTCCCTGTTATAGCGTTTTCCGCCGCAGACTTCACATGGAACATAAACATCCGGCAGAAAATGCATCTCAATTTTCAGGATTCCGTCTCCGGAACATGCCTCGCAGCGTCCTCCTTTTACATTGAAACTGAATCTTCCTTTTTTGTAGCCGCGTGCTTTCGCATCCTGTGTTGCTGCAAACAGATCTCGTATCTGATCAAATACGCCGGTGTATGTTGCCGGATTCGAACGCGGTGTTCTTCCGATCGGTGACTGGTCAATGGCGATCACTTTATCAAGCTGTTCCATACCGACAATGTCTTTGTGTTTGCCCGGAATGGTTCTGGCACGGTTCAGCGTTTTTGCCAGATGTTTATATAAAATTTCATTGACAAGCGAACTTTTTCCAGAACCGGAAACGCCGGTCACGCAGGTCATAACACCAAGCGGAAAATCTACATTGATATTCTTCAGATTATTTTCTGCTGCTCCGACCACTTTCAGCCAGCCGGTCGGCTTTTTGCGTACAGAAGGAACAGGAATTTTCTTTGCACCGCTTAAATACTGCCCGGTCACGGAATCGGGACACGCCATAATTTCCTGTGCATTTCCCACTGCTACCACTTTTCCGCCATGTTCACCGGCTCCCGGGCCGATGTCAACAATGCAATCGGCAGCAAACATGGTATCTTCATCATGTTCAACCACAATCAATGTATTTCCAAGATCTCTCAGATTTCGCAATGTATTCAAAAGCTTATCATTGTCTCTCTGATGCAGTCCAATGCTCGGCTCATCCAGAATATAGGCCACACCTACCAGTCCGGAACCAATCTGGGTTGCCAGACGGATTCTCTGTGCCTCACCTCCGGAAAGAGTACCCGTCGCTCTTGCAAGTGTCAGATAATCAAGTCCAACATCCATCAAAAAGCGGATACGTGCCCTGATCTCTTTTAAAATCTGCTTTCCGATCAGTTCCTGCTGCTTTGTAAGTGTCAGCTTTTCCATAAATTCCTGCAGTTTTTCAATAGACAGTGAGGTTATTTCATAGATATTTTTATCTCCTACTGTAACAGCCAGTGCTTCCTTTTTCAGTCTCTGACCTTTGCAGGTCTTACATGGTGTGATCCGCATGAAAGACTCATACTCCTGCTTCATCGTATCGGAACCTGTTTCCCGATAACGGCGTTCTACATTACGGATCAGACCTTCAAAAGCCACATCATAAACTCCTTCGCCTCTCTGTCCCTTGTAATGTACTTTCAGGACTTTTCCGTCGGTGCCATGAATAATGACATGTTTGATCTCCTCCGGATAATCCTGAAATGGCGTTGCAAGATCAAACTGATATTCTTTAGCCAGTGCATCCAGAATCGCTCTTGTAAAGCTTCCTTTATCTGTGCAGGACTGCCATCCGGTCACAGTGATCGCACCATCCAGAATACTGAGAGATGGATCCGGGATCATCAGTTCTACGTCAAATTCCATCTTATATCCGAGTCCGTAACAATCCGGGCAGGCACCAAACGGATTATTAAAGGAAAAACTTCTCGGCTCGATCTCATCGACACTCACACCACAGTCCGGACAGGCAAAACTCTGGCTGAAACGCAGCAATTCTCCATCAATCACTTCCACAAACGCCAGACCATCTGCCAGGCTCAGTACATTTTCCAGTGAGTCCGTCAGTCTTTTTTCAATCCCTTCTTTTACCACGAGACGATCCACGACGATTTCGATATTATGCTTGATATTTTTCTCCAGTGCGATCTCCTCACTCAGTTCATACATGTTGCCGTCGATCCGCACACGGACATAGCCACTTTTTTTCGCTTTTTCCAGCAACTTCGCGTGCGTTCCCTTTCTTCCACGTACAACCGGTGCAAGCAGCTGTATTTTGGTACGATCCGGCAGCTGCATGATCGCATCTACCATCTGATCGACCGTCTGTTTTTTGATAACTTTTCCGCACTTCGGACAGTGTACGGTCCCAACTCTCGCGTATAAAAGTCTGAAATAATCATAGATTTCGGTCACCGTTCCCACCGTAGATCTCGGATTGCGGTTGGTTGATTTCTGATCGATGGAAATCGCCGGCGGAAGTCCTTCGATACTCTCCACATCCGGTTTCTCCATCTGTCCTAAAAACTGTCTGGCATAGGAGGAAAGCGACTCCATATAACGCCTCTGTCCCTCTGCATAGATCGTATCAAACGCCAGAGAGGATTTTCCGGAACCAGAAAGACCGGTAAAAACAATAAACTGGTTGCGTGGTATATCAAGATCCACACTTTTCAGATTGTTTTCATTTGCCCCCCGAATCCTGATCATTGGCTGTTTCTTTTCTGATTTTTCCATAATATCCTCCTACTCTTCTGTCTCCTGCAAATGCTTTTTCAACATGATCATACGATCACGAAGCTCTGCTGCCTTTTCAAAATCAAGCTCTGCTGCCGCTTTTTTCATCTGTTTCTGCGTTTTCGCAATCTCGCTCTCCAGTTCCTTGCAATTCATGGATTCCGGATCTTTTTCCGGCTCAGCCTCTTTTTCTACATTTTTCGAAATACTGATCAGATCGCGAACCGCTTTCTTGATGCTCCGTGGTATTATATTATGTTCTTTATTATATTCTTCTTGGATTGTCCTTCTTCGCTCGGTTTCCTCGATTGCCGCTTTCATCGAATCTGTCATTACATCCGCATACATGATCACATGACCGTCCACATTTCGTGCTGCACGGCCGATCGTCTGCACCAGTGAAGTCTCCGAACGCAAAAATCCCTCTTTATCCGCATCCAGAATGGCAACCAGCGTAATCTCCGGAATGTCAAGACCTTCTCGCAGCAAATTGATACCGACCAGCACATCAAATACATTAAGCCGCATATCCCGGATGATCTCTGTTCGTTCCAGCGTATCAATATCCGAATGCAGATAACGAACACGGATGCCGATTTCTTTCATATAATCGGTTAAGTCCTCTGCCATACGCTTTGTCAGTGTTGTGATCAGAATCTTATTTCCTTTTTCGACTTCTTTGTTGACTTCTCCGACCAGATCATCAATCTGCCCTTCGACCGGACGTACTTCTACTTTCGGATCTAGTAGTCCGGTCGGCCTTATGATCTGCTCAGCACGCAGAAGTTCATGTTCTGCCTCATACTGTCCCGGTGTCGCCGATACAAACAGAATCTGATCGATCTTATTTTCAAATTCTTCAAAATTCAGCGGTCGGTTATCCTTCGCAGACGGTAAACGGAAACCATAGTCTACCAACGTACTTTTTCTGGACTGATCTCCCGCATACATCGCCCCAATCTGCGGGACTGTTTTGTGTGACTCGTCTATTATAATAAGGAAGTCATCCGGAAAATAATCCATCAGTGTGTGCGGCGTAGCTCCCGGCTCCAGCCCTGACAGATGTCTGGAATAATTCTCAATCCCGGAACAGAATCCGGTCTCTTTGAGCATCTCAATGTCAAAATTTGTCCGTTCCGCAATTCGCTGTGCTTCAATCAATTTATCTTCTCTCTTGAAATAGCGTACACGCTCATCCAGCTCTTCCTCTATATGTTTCGCAGCCTCCAGAATTTTATCCATCGGCACAACATAATGCGATGCCGGAAAAACAGCGATATGTTCCAGTGCACAGCGGCTCTTTCCGGTCAGCACATCGATCTCGGTGATCCGGTCGATCTCATCTCCGAAAAACTCCACACGATACGCATATTCATCCGATTCTGCCGGAAAAATCTCCAGCACATCGCCATGCACGCGAAACGTTCCGCGATGAAAATCCATATCATTTCGATCATAATGCAGGTCAATCAGCTTGTGGATCACCTCATCCCGATCCCTCTCCATACCGGGCCGCAGAGACAGTACCATATTCTTATAATCCACCGGGCTGCCCAGCCCATAGATACAGGATACACTGGAAATGATGATTACATCCCTCCGCTCCGCCAGTGCCGTTGTTGCCGAAAGACGCAGCTTGTCAATCTCATCGTTGATGGAAGAATCCTTCGCAATATAAGTGTCAGAAGACGGTACATACGCCTCCGGCTGATAATAATCATAATAGGAGACAAAGTATTCCACTGCGTTCTCAGGGAAGAATTCCTTAAACTCACCATATAACTGAGCCGCAAGTGTTTTATTGTGCGCAAGTACCAAAGTTGGCTTGTTTAACTGGGCGATGACGTTCGCCATGGTGAAGGTCTTACCGGAGCCTGTGACACCCAGCAAAGTCTCGAACTGGTTGCCTTCCTTGAAGCCTTTGACCAGTTTTTCGATTGCCTGTGGCTGGTCGCCGGTTGGTTTGTATTCGGAATGAAGTTTGAAGATTTGTTGTGAATTCTGCACAAAAACACCTCCTGGTTTTTATATCAAAAAAGTTCGTCTATCAGGCAGAAATTCGTCGAAGCACATTCTCTGATTTTGCCCAAATATGCCTCTCGACGAATTCTGTTCACCACCTGACATTTTATAGACTTATAAAAAGTAGTAAAACTAACGTGGACAAATTAACACTCAAATGTAAGAGATATTATATCATGGAAATATGGAATTGTATATACAGGGTGAACATTAGTTCTATAAAAATTTTTCTACATTTATCATCGTATCCAAAACATTTTCTGTATTATCCTTCTTCTTTTCCGGTAATACTTCTTCCATATAAGAAAGCAATTCCGGTGGAATCTCCTCAGCTATAATATTTCCATTATCTCCATATACATCCATGGTTATCAACTCTCTAGCATGTCCCATCAACTTAGATACTGCCTTAGGAGAGAAATTATTCTTTAACAACAGAGTGCAATATGTACTTCTCAGATCATGCCACCGAATATCAGGAAGTCCTGTCTCCTGCAATAACTGTTTGTAGTGTTTCCAGTGAAAATCCTTACTTCTCGGTTTTCCATAAGTTGAACAGCAGATGTAGTCTCCGTCAAAAAAGTATTTTCCTCTACGCCGACGATTCTTTTCATATTGCTTACGTTCCTCAACAATGGCTTCAAATACCAGATCTGGAAGTGGGAGAACACGTTTACTGGAAAATGTCTTTAGCTGAAGTTCTTTCTTAGTGGCTCCATCATTAGGAGCGTATGGTTCTCTGTTCAGTTCTTTGCCTAACTGCCTTTCAACAGATATTGTTCGATTGATATAATCCACATCTGAGTATTTCAGACCATTAATTTCCTGTCTTCTAAGCCCCAGAAGCACATTAAACAGTATCTGCATATGAATCGGCGTATCCTTACTCGCTTGTAGCAGCACATAAATCTGTTCTAATGTCAAAGTTTTCTGAGTATCAATAGTCTGTACATGATATGGCTTACTTTTTACTGTTTTAGGCAGATTAACACCTTCTGCCGGATTAACTGCTATAAGCTTATGCACAACTGCATATCGCAAAGCTGTGTTCATTACCGTTTTTACCTGCCTTGCAATATGAATGGAATATTCTGTACGGTTCTGATATAACCGCAGAATATCGTTTTTGTCAAGTTGGGATAGTTTCTTCTTTTTCAGGATAGGAACAATATGATTCTGAATAATATTAAAATAGGTAGTGTAAGTATTCTCACTTCCTGCTCGTTTTCTTATATCATATTCAAGCCAGTACTCCAGAAAATCCGCAATTTTAATACGTGTGTCTACAATATAAGTGCCATTGGACAACTCCCCGATTGTCTGTAATCTAGCTGCTTCCGCTTCTTTTTTCGTTTTAAATCCCGATTTTTGCTGTATAGTATTTGTGCCGTCCTGATAATTCAGGACGACACGATATGCATAAGTATCTCTTTCATTCAGTTTTATAACACTTTTTACATTCCACTCAATGTAATTTGCCTTTGGCAGATCAATCATTAAGCCTCACCTCCCGGTACAAATTTCATGTTCATAAAGTCACGAATAGAAGCCTCATCGTTCATCGTCTCGCAGTAAAACTCAAAAGTAGTATGAATGGAAGAATGCCCCAACAGTGCTGAAATCTTCACTAATGGCACACCTTGTTCCAATAGAATACTGGCATACATATGCCTGAGGCTATGCACCGTAAGATGTGGAAATCCATTTCTTTTACACAATTTGGTCAAGGCATTGTTAAATGCAGACGTTGAATGTGGAAGACCATTGCCGGAACATGACACATAATTTCTGTCAATGTAGTCTTTTCCCAATTTCTTTTTCTGTTCCTCAACTTCCTTCTTTCGCTCCTGAACTTGTTCCAGTATTGCTTCTGGAACCCTAAGTGTCCGGTAACTGTTATCTGTTTTCGGCTCCTTTTCAGCAATACGATATTTCAGAACTTTACCACTTCCTTTTTCTACGAGTGGATTAGCTGTTATCTGTCGTGAAATTGTAAGAGTATGACTTATTGTGTCAAAATCATCAAACTTCAATCCTAAGATTTCACCTTTCCGAAGTCCCATAAAAAGACCAAGCAGTATTTCAAGATACCAGTTATTTTCTGAAGCATACTCAAGGAAATGACGTATCTCTTCTTTATTTAATACTATAATCCTTACTTTAGGACGTTTGTATGGCTTTGTGGATGGTACTGGGTTATACGGAATATATCCCTGCACCACAGCTTCTTTTAACGCCATATTCAGCAGTTCTCGACTCTTGTTCCCTGCTGATTTACAAACAGGAGCGACTTTTTCAAGCAATGCATCCAGATATTCTACATTAACCTGCTTCAATTTTACATCCTGTACCATCTGTGGTAAAAGCAGATCATACAGCACATAGCCACTGAGCATCTTCGTAGAACTCTCCACTCTTTGTGAAAATACATCCTCCAGCCAATAAATCAGGTAATCTTTAAGTGCAAAATCTCTGGAAGATCGGATATGATAAGCCCTGTATGCATCCTGATACTGCTTTTCATAGCTCTTATAGCTTTCTTCTGCGTCTTTGGCAGTAGTAAAGCCACCTTTCTTACTGTATTTAGTTGTTCCATCTTCTTGCAGTACCTTGATTCTATGGTACCAGCTCCCAGCTTCGTAAAAAGCCGGAGATTTGTTCTTTGCCACCGTTTATCCCTCCACTTTCTTTATTGCACTGCGTTGATCCAGTCATCAAACGATTTTTTCGGTACTCGAAACAGCTTTCCAACCTTAATTACCCGGAACGGTGGATTTTCCTGTTGTCTGTAGACCTCATCCAGAAAAAGATATGTCTTACTTCTTCCCAGACCTAATGCCTTCTGAATATCTGATGCTAAATAAACCATTGTTTCCATATGCTTTTCCTCACTTTCTTCTTTACTTCACGGATATAATATACAAATCAGAAGTTTTACCTTGCCAACAGTGGCAATACGATTTTCTTTTTTGTCTCCGTTGCTGTATAATTGGATTATATGATATGCCGTTTTATGGCTGGACAGGGCTTTGCGAAAAAAACAAAAATGGATTACATACTTTATTTTGGAAGGAAATGGACACATGAGCAGTATAAGGAACAAAATCAGTACTAAAGAATTGATAGACGCAATACTGAAAATAACAAATAGCGTAATCTTATATGATAGAAAACCACTTGAAAAGGATATATGTAAGCACAATACCCTTACTTGCGCCTTATTCAGTAATATGACCACGAGCAAAAAAGAAATGGAAACCATCCGTAAAATAGGCACTAAGGATAATCGCAATCTATCAGAAAATAACATACTTACGTTCCTAGACAATTTTTATGATGGAGATCAGTTCTATAACTATGCAGACACTTTTTCCTCTAAAAAATCCGATTCAGAGATGTATGTGTACGCCACCGATACGGATGCCTTGCTTAATCAGATAAATGCCTTATATTGTTCCATAAATCCATATCCCTGGGTAGATGTTTTAGAAGACAATACCGTTGCTGAGGAAGAGCCTGACGAAGAACCTAACAAAAAACCTAACGAAGGACCTGACGATACCATAATGAAACAGCTGTTATCACTGCTTGTGTACACCAACTATTGCGGAAACACTACTGTCCAGAGTGATTATGAATTGTTTTCCAAAGATATGCATGATTTTTTCGTTTACAATGACAATTTCAGCGAACAATTAATTTCCTTTATTGCAGAGAATAGACCAAACTGTATAACACATGCATTTTCACTTGAAGAAAAAACAGATTCTTATACAGATCTTCTCAGGCAGTTATTTCCAGAATATGATTTCTGGCATAAAGATAACGTTGCACTTCAGCAAGCTTCTCCGTTTTCTTCAAGATACTCTGAAGAAAAAATAATACTGTCCACTCTACAACCGGATGATTTAGTCATTATAAGAAACGAAATTTCAGATAAATGTATGAGCCTCTTACAGCAGACCCATTGTCACATCATATATGCGGTTCCTTCCTGTAATCCAAAATCTGAAAATTTTGCGAAAGTATCAAGCGAACAGTTAATTTCTTGGGTTCTCCCAGCTTTAACAACGGATTCTTTTGAATTGACCTGCTTACTTAATGCACACCGTTCGCTCGGATTAGATCTGGAAATATATAAGAGAGTTGATGCCTACTATATGAATTTTAAGAAAAAAGATATTGCTGCAGCAAAAGATTTTTTAGAAGGAATCTGCACTTCCGTAACTTTAGCTGAGCTTTCTTTTAGATTAGCACCTTATGAAAAGGATAACTGGAAATATTCTTACCCGGACCCTAAAAATAAAAAGCCTTCCGGTGTTTACATTTCCAAAGAGATATCTAATTTCCTTAAATATGGCCTTCAACCAGATCATGCAAGATTATATGAATTACTACGTTTGCTTTCTCTTGTACAAGAAGAAAATTCAGCAATCGGTCTTCAATCTGTATGTAAATATTTTAATCTGGAAGATGCTTTTGAAGAGCTTATATCTTTAGGCTGGGTTGATTCTAAGAGTAATCAAATCCCGCTGATAATAGCATATTCTGTAACTTACGGGAAATCTATGTCGAACGCAGCGTTTGATTTCTATATGGATACTATAATTGTCCCGTTACACGAACACATACTCGGTCATACTAACGCCCCTGTAAATGTTGTTTTATTTTCAACACTTATTCATATTTTACATCGGGAATTATTGAATTATATCCGCAAACGTGCTAACTCTTCAATATCATCATTAAAAAAAGACTATCTTAGGAATTTCACTATCGGTACACTTTCGGATGATGAAAAAATATCCATTCAGGATGCTATGTTTTTTGGATCGCATGGATATTTTGTTAATGATACTGAAGAAGATAAAGAAAATCACTACACTCCGGCTACTATTGCTCACACGGCTATTTTATTGAACTTTTATTATAGTATTCTGATTTTCTGTTACGAATACGGTTTGAACAATTTAGCTAAAAATATTTTTGATAATGCAAATGATCTATCTGCTGTTCTCTTTATAACATCTGACAGTTATGAGAAAACTCTTGAGTGTCAATTACTACAAAAAAATTATTCTGTTTTATTTAGCAATTTGCCTTTCGACCAAATACAACAGAAAATAGTACAACTATTTTGCATTTTTGAAAATGGTACATTTAAAAAACAATTTAAGCAATATTCAAAAAAAAACTATCTAAGCAATCGATTTTTTCGGAATATAGGCTACCATTTTTTATGTTTTTACGAGTTTCATTATTTCATATGCAGTTGACTTTCTCATTGATTTATAAAAACGCTGACTACATGGAAAATTATAAATCACTGGTATGTGACGTAGCAAATATAACACGCAGACTGAAGCCTGAAATTATCTTGGATTCTTTATGGCGGCAAGAAATGGCAGCTTTCTATCTCCACCGTAAGATTATTAGCGTACTGTACAAGACTTCCATTGATGTTATAGAAATAGAGGGATCATCAATTTTTTTCGCAACACATTTATACATATATAAACTCGCACTTGAACCTTTTGATATTCCTGCACAGTGTTTTCAGCTAGGGGATCTTACACCAGCAACTACATTCTTAATAGAGCTTATACAAAATTTTTCTAGAAACAAGCCAACAGACTGAAGATCAGGAGGGCTTAGGCCCTCCTGACTCACTTGATTTAACATCGACGATAGATTTTTCCTACAGAATACGGCATACGAAATCTATTTTTATTCAATAAATTTCGCCCTACATCCGGATGATTCACCAGATAACTGTTTAGCTCACTCTTGTTTTTTACACATACATATTTTATATTTTTGATAAACTCTTCTGGATAGTCTGTTGCATCAAAAGCAAACACTCCGAAAGATGTTTTTGTAACCATTACAAAGAAGTTCTCATCACCATACATTTTTTCTCACCCTCACTTGTTTACATTTGATAATAACATAATTTTGTAGCATGTTGTTGTTGAAGTTTTCATACTCTCGATGCGATAGTTGTACTGTTCAAGAGCCTTGTTTAAGCTTTGAATGCCAATATTTCGACCACTTCTTTTGTCCCTTCTCGGATCAGGAACGATTTTGAAAATCTCTTCTGCAATATCTTTTATTTTTTCTTTTGAAATTTCTCGATCTAAGAATGGTTTGACACATATCCTAAGTTTTCTTTCTATTTCCACTGTCGGTTCATAGCTATAAAAGTATTGTTCTATCCCCGACAACTTCAAATAAAATTGACTCAGTATGTATCTTGCATATTCATATTTAATCTGCTCCGAGTCATAAGTTGACAATTCATAAATTAAATCTTCATAGCGAAAAAAGTCTTTACGGTATTTTATGTCACGATATGGATTAACATGAGCAACCCCATTTATCATGTAGACACCATCATTCTCAGATGGCTGATAGTATCCAGTATTACATTCATCAGCAATCTTACGAAAGTTATTCCTTTCATTGCAAATCTGACCTTGTCGCTGCTTTAATTCAGATATTGTAGGAACAAAAAAATATACCAATACCGTTTCTCCTGATTTTGCACGCTTTCTTCCAACCATTTGTTTAATTTCAATTGGATCATCTTCAAAAGTCACAACATTCACTTTTTCACTTTTTATATTAATTCCTACATCAAGTACCTTTGTAGAAATCGTAACTCTATGCGATAGTTTCTCATCTTCAATAAGCATTTTGTATTGTTCCAGCTCCTTATCAGTTTCAGCATCATAATATGCAATATCATTGTTCGGAATATTTAATTTACTTACCAGCTCCTTTCGCAACTCCTTTTTTCTGATGAAGATAAGCCATTTACTTTCAGTGTCTTTATTGATAATATCAATAATTTCTTCATTTTTTTCAAAGAACCGTGGACGTAGGTAACTATAGTCTTCATCTACTATAACTACATTCAATCCTGGTTTATAAAAGCACTCAGAATATATGTTTCCGTGAAAAACCCACGCTTGTGCCATACTTAAAATACTATTTTCAGCTTCATACACTACAGACATACATTCCTGCGGCGTTGCTGATAAGTATATTCTGCGATGTCTCCTAAAAAAGGATACTATCTTATCAAGAATTACTTGTGTAAATGCGTTAAATGGAGCATCAGACAAGAAAAAATGGGCTTCATCCATTATAACCATAGAATACTCCTCAACTTTACTCTTAGGAAAAGCAAGCATTTCCTGGTAGGTATGAATATCAATCAGGCCAAATCTATATTCTGATGAAATTCCTTTATCCGTAAGAAATTCTCTGTATTCGCCTACTTTTCTTCCATCTACTTTTTTTGATTTATTAACCGGATTCTTCATTGCTTCTTTTTTTATTTGATTTTTTAACGCTACCCTATTACATAAATACAGAGCCTTCTTTCCCTCTCTTTCTGCAACAGGCAGACAATTATTAAATATAAATGTCGTTTTTCCACTCCCCGTTTGCGAAGCAATAAACAACGGTGTTTCTCCTGTCAATTCACTAACTTCTTGAAAACTAACAAGCTCTGAAATCCATTTTCTATTATACCGGATAGCATATACATCACATGCCCCCGGTACATCCTCTACTTTCTTTAAATTCCATTCATCCTCCCTCTCATAGACGGTATTCCTTATCCTCTGATATAACGATACCCTTACTACATTTTTAAATCTGGTCATTGCGTGTTCCTCCTTAGATTTTTCTTTCTCTTTACTATACCAAGACTTCGTATTTCACTTGGACAAGCCTTTGCGAAAATTTCAAATCCATGCACTTTCTGCTTCTTTTCTCTGATTGAAACGTATATTATACCTATGCAATTAGCCGGACATGATCCGCCTTGCAGGAACATAAAGGAACGTAGTGGAACATAGCAGACTGCCACAGGCTTTACCGCCTGTGGTATTTTTTTGCCCTTTTTGAAAAACTTCCGAAATACAGGCAGATATTATAGTTGTGAAGAAGCAATAGAATACGAAGCTTCTTTTGATAAGTTAGCACTTAGGTATCTGCCGGAATTATTACAGGAACAAGGAAAGGAGGCTTACAGGATTCCTGGCTACTGGCGAAATGGTATCATTCACAGCTATACAAAAATTATTTTTAAGAATTGGAGGATTTATTATGGCAGCATTAGTAGAAACAATGTTTTCAGTAAGAGAAAAACCGTGGCATGGATTAGGAACGATCGTAAGTGAGGCACCGGATTCACAGAAGGCTCTGGAGCTTGCAGGATTAGACTGGAATGTGATTCAGAAAGATATTATCACATCTGATGGAAGCAGCGTGATTCCGGGATTCAAAGCAAATGTGAGAGATACAGATAACAGTGTCCTTGGTATTGTAACAGACCGTTACAAAGTAGTTCAGAACAGCGAAGCATTTGCATTTACAGATGAACTTCTGGGCGAAGGTGTACGTTACGAAACAGCAGGCAGTTTACAGGACGGCAGACGCACCTGGCTTCTGGCACGACTCCCACATCAGTACATTATCAATGGAGAAGAAATCTCACCATTCCTTGTCTTTATGAACGCCCACGATGGCAGTTCTGCAATCAAGGTAGCAATGACACCAGTTCGTGTCGTTTGCAGTAATACGCTGAATCTTGCACTGTCTACTGCGAAAAGAAGCTGGAGCTGTTATCACACAGGCGATATTAACGGAAAGATGGATGAAGCGAGAAACACCCTTCTCTTTGCAGGAAAATACATGGCAGAACTTGGGAAGAGCTTTGATGAACTCGGTCAGATCAAGCTTCTGGACAGCAAAGTGATTGAGTTTATCAATGAACTGATTCCTGAACCGGATAATGCCAGCCCACAACAGCACAAGAACATTATCAAACTTCGTGAGGATGCAAAAAGCAGATATTTTGATGCACCCGATCTGCAGGGTGTTGGAAAGAATGGTTATCGTTTCATCAATGCTATTTCCGACTTTTCTACGCACGCAAAACCGTTGAGAGAACGTGCCAATTATAAAGAAAGTCTGTTTTCACGTACTGTGGAAGGACATCCAATGATCGACAAGGCATACCAGATGGTATTATCAGCCGCTTAAATTCAATATGGTAAATAAAAATTAGAGACTGCTCCTGCACATGAACGTGCAGGAGTATTTCAGTCAGAAATGGAGAAAAGAATATGAATATTTTAGCGAAAACAAAAGATCTCAGCCATGAAGAATGGTTGAAATACAGGACACAGGGAATCGGTGGTTCAGACGTTTCTATTCTTGCAGGAATCAATCCGTTTAAATCGGTTCACCAGTTATGGCTTGAGAAGACTGGTCAGGTGGAGCCGGAAGAAGGAGATACCGAATACACCCATTTTGGAACTCTTCTGGAACCAATCGTAAGAAAAGAATTTACAGCCAGAACCGGAATTAAGGTACGTCAGAAACATATGATTCTGCAAAGTGAGGAATATCCGTTTATGACAGCAAACCTTGATGGAACAATCAACGATAATGGAGAAATGGCTATCTTTGAAGCAAAGACAGCTTCTGCATTTAAGCAGGATATCTGGGAAGAAGGCATACCAGCTCCTTATATCTTGCAGATTCAGCATTATATGGCAGTAACAGGAGTGAGAAAGACTTATATTGCGGCAATCGTAGGAGGCAATCATTTTTATTGTCATATGATGGAACGGGATGAAGAAATGATCGAGAAAATTATTCTTATGGAAAAACACTTCTGGGAAGAAAACGTATTGGGCGGTGTTGAACCTGTTCCAGATGGTTCTGAAGCTACAACCAATTATTTTAACAGCAAATTCAGTCATTCCAATGGAGAAACCATTACTCTTCCAGATGAAGTTATTCCTATCTGCGAGAAATACGAAAGACTGTCTAAACAGTTAAAAGATGTAGAGGCCGCCAAGAATGCAGCCGGGAATCAGTTGAAAAATTATCTGAAAGAAGCTGAGACAGGTATTGTCGGGAATCGTAAAATCTCTTGGAAACAGATCAGCAAGAGTTCTGTTGATACAAAACGCTTAAAGACAGAAAAGCCGGATATTTACAATGATTATCTTACCCAGAGCCAGTACCGGCGTTTATCAGTAGCTTAGGAGGGATGCAGATGAGGGAGTATTTTCTGGATCGGATATACGGCGAGTATCAGGCTTATAAGGCTTCCGTACTGGAAGAAAACGGAGGTTCTGTATATGCTCGATGTTATGAGATTGACTGTATGATAAACATTTACGAAATTTTAAAAGAATTTGCAATGAAATTGCCAGCAAACGAGCTGGAAAGATTAATAAGCCATCGTGATATTTTGAAATATCTGTATGAATTGTGGTTGAAGAAAGCAGACAGCCATTACGCTTAAATGGAGCATCATGTGACTGCGGAAATGAATAAACTGATTTCCAATACAGGAGAACTCAAAGAAAGGAACGTAGCATGAAAAATAATGGTGGTTTTGGCATTATTGAGATTATTTTAATTTTGACGATTCTTATTCTTCTTGTACTTATTTTCCGAACTGTATTAGTTGGAATCATAGCACAGATTATTAGAAAATTGTTATGAAATGGGGTGAGCAAATGAATCAGATTCGTTTATTAAACAGCGATGAAATTGAGTGCCGGGTCGGCACGATCAGCGAAAAGGGGTTATCTCTACTGCTCTATAAAGATGCCAGAGCAGATATGAAGATTCTGGATGAGACATTTGGAGCAATGAACTGGGAACGTCAGCATGAACTGATCGGGGACAATCTTTACTGTACCGTTCGTATCTGGGATGAGAACAAACATCAGTGGATATCCAAAATGGATGTGGGTACAGAAAGCTATACAGAAAAAGAAAAAGGACAGGCAAGCGATTCCTTTAAAAGAGCCTGTGTCAGCGTAGGAATAGGCAGGGAGTTATATTCAGCCCCTTTCATCTGGATTCCGGCAACTAAAGTAAGCATTCAGAAGAAAAATGACAGATGTATTACCTACGATAAATTCAAGGTAAAAGAGATTCATTATAACCAAAAGAGAGAAATTTCAGGCCTTGTAATTTTAAATCAGAACGGTCAGATAGTGTACAGCCTGTTTCCGGCAGAAGCAGGTACAACGCAATCTATAACAGCGTTTTCAAATGCAAAAAAGACTGCGGATTATGAGCAGTCTATCAACAGGGAACTGGAACGGACTGGCGTGGCACTGGATACAGTATTAAAGAGATATAAAGTGCAGAGCATTCAGGAAATGTCTGAAGAGACCTGTCAAAAGGCAATTAACAGTTTGAAGAAAACCAAGAGCAAAGCAGCTTAAAGAAAGGTTGGGATAAATTATGATGCAGTTAAATGAATTTGCAGAACAGGTATTATCTGCAGTAAGAGAAAAAGCAGATGGAAATTTTAGTGTATGGACTACTACCATTCATAAGAATAATGGTACCGCATTCGTAGGAATCACAACTTCAGGTACGGAAGATCAGGCACAGCCAGTCGTGTATCTTGACGGATATTACAATATGTTTATTCATTCTCAGATTTCAATAAAAGAAGTTTCAGACACTGTTTATGATGTGATTATGAAGCATATGAACTACGTTCCTGACATAAAAGTTGAAGACCTGATGAACTGGGAGCGAATGAAATCCAAAATATGTGTGAAGCTTATCAATGCAGAACAGAATATGAAGCTGCTGGCAGATATGCCACACCGCTTTTATCTGGACTTTGCAGTGGTATATTACATAAAGATCAGTGAAAACGAAGATGAATTAGAGACCATTGACGTTAAGAATAACTATCTGGACACTTGGGGGATTTCAGAAGACGAACTGTACAAGACCGGAATGGGAAATATGGAATCATCGAATCAGGTCTTCTTTAAAAACATGAAAGAGATTCTTCCATTATGGCTTCAGAAAGGGGCGGAACCACCATTTCCGATGTATGTCCTGACAAATGCCAGCCGTCATTACGGAGCTTCTGTCCTTTTGCTAAAAAGGGAACTGTTGAAGATCAGCCAGAGCATTGGAAACATGATTATCCTTCCAAGTTCCCTGCATGAACTGATCGTGTTACCAGAAAATCAGTACACCGGAGATTGTGAAGCTTGTGCGGAAATGGTCAGAGATGTCAATGCATCCGTAGTTCTTCCAGAAGATTACTTATCGAATCATGTGTACACTTATAGCAGGGACACACAGGAATTAAAAATTGCAGCGTAACTATTATAGATGCAGAATGGTCAGACAAATGTCTGGCTGTTCTGCTTATTTTATTTTTTATGGGGTAAATCTGACGTATAGACGATTGGTAGTAAAATTATAGCATTTTATATCTGCCATGGCAAAAAAAAGCAAGTGTAAATCTAACGACCGTCAGATTTACTACCGATGGAGGTGAGTTGAAACTTGAAACTATATGGATATTGCCGTATCTCCACCCGGAAGCAGAACATAGAACGGCAGGTAAGAAACATACTGGCAGTGTTCCCGGATGCAATCATCATCCAAGAAATCTATACCGGAACGAAATTTCAGGGCAGAAAGGAACTGGAAAAATTACTGAAGATTGTCCAAACCGGAGATACGATTATTTTCGATTCTGTCAGCAGGATGTCCCGTAATGCAGACGAGGGATTTCAATTATATGAAGGACTGTTCCGTAAGGGAATCCATCTCATTTTCTTAAAAGAGCCGCATATCAATACGGATACCTATAAAAAGGCAATGGGAAACCAGTTGAACATGACCGGAGATGCGGTTGATCTGATTCTGGAAGGAATCAACAGGTATCTTCTGGAACTGGCGAAATCACAGATCAGACTTGCTTTTGAACAGGCCGAGAAAGAGGTATCAGATCTTCGCCAGCGTACCAAAGAGGGGATTGAAACTGCCAGATTGAATGGAAAGCAGATTGGACAGCTTCCGGGACATACTTATGAAACTAAAAAATCGAAAGCAGCTAAGAGAATCATCATGAAGCATAATCATGACTTCGGTGGTTCTCTCAATGACATCGAGACAATGAAACAGGCTGGAATATCTAAAAAGACCTTCTACAAATATAAGAATGAACTGAAAAAGGAGTGGTTTTAAATGCTTGCAGTCGTATCTGCCTACCTAAAGCACAATCAAAAAAAATATTATTTTACAGATTCCGTTCTCTGTAATATCAGCTCAAAGAAAGAAGGGCATAAATATGCAGAAGAACTGGAATGTACACTGATTGACAACATGCTTTCTGCCGGATTATATGCCAGCATGACTTCCATCCGCAGCATAGACACTGACCTTGATTGTATTATGGTAGATTTCCAAAACAGTTTTGAGGATGTGATTGAAAATCTGATAAACGCTAAGGTTTATTCCAGCAAAAAATCACTGGAAGACGATATCAAGGACGGGAACCTGCAATTACATGCAGAAGCCCAGTATATAGATATCAGCAAGTGTATTCCGTGGTATTCACGCACCTCTGCCCAGAAATCATTTCGATCTCACAAGGAATACTATGAAAATTGTGCATCAGCTATCGCCTATTGCATAGAATATCCGAGTGGTATCAGGAGAAGATTTGAAGTCTATGGAGATATGACTTGGGAAAACAGTTGGGAATATCGGTACGAACTTTCAGATTACGATCATATACATGAACGATATAAATTCGGAGATATTGTTAAATTCAAGCATCCGATCTGTGGCTACTCCGAAGGAATCATTACCAGTATAGCAGAACCGAAAATCGGAACTGGAGATATTTGTATTTCCCGATTATATGATGTATTCTGCGGAAAAAATGCCCTCATATCATGCGACAGCTTTGAAGCCATTCATCATGACGATATTGAAGCTGTCATTAGAAACGACAAAATATCTGTGCGAAGAGCTGTAAAAGAACGGTTCCCTCAAACATATACTGAGAAATATCGAAAAGAAGTGGATTTTCTGTAAGATACTACACTATTTTTCTGCCATGGCAAAAAAAGTTGCCTTCGCATATATAAATAGCTACTGACAATATTATTTGCCAGTCATTTATTTTTAAATAACTCCCTATCGGAACCTGAAATTTCAGCGTTCTGATAGGGAAGAAGAAATGTCGTTCTTTATTTTTTTACTCTATTGCTTTTCCGTACCACACCTGCTACTATTATTTCATAAATATTCCGAAACGGGGTGAGCATCATGGATAACTGGGGTATCGGCCAAGAAGAATAATCCAAAGAAACAGATTAGGGCAGACGTTAATGTCTGCCCTTACTCTTTTTTCTTTCAATAGATCTATCTCATCATCATTCATATCTGATTACACGAAATTAAAGAATTTAATTTTTTTACCCGGTTGATTCTCTTTAAATAATAAGCAGACCAATGCCATAATAGTGCCTGACCACTTAGAATCAATTCCTATAGCATCCAAATCAAATTCTCGAATGCCGTTGAAACACCATTTACACTCATCTCTTCCATTAAGTATATCTGTGAGATGTAGGGATTCCAGCTTTGAAAACAAAATCTTTCTAAGTCCATTCTTCTTAATTCTATAAATTGCTTTGTTGGTTATGAGCAGACCATTTTTGCCATAAAACATTATTGCACTATCCTTATAAAATAACGGTTCTTCTTCAGTGTCAAAATATCGTGATGCTGCACGCACCTCCACAACTTTAAACAATAAATCTGCATTTACATCTCTAGTTGCACATCCGCTATAGTCTATTGCCAATGCATTTAATTCTTTTAAAATAGTTTCTATCGTCTTTTCACTATTCAAACACTGACACATGGCATCCAATGATTTTTGGCATCCTAATGATTTAAAGTCACCTGATTTTGAATAATCAATAATTTTATTTGCCGTGCACGCAGAATCAGATGAATTTTCTTCCGAAACAGTCTCTGATGAACTGGTATCCGTATTATTTTTCTGGACAACACGATCAATGCTTTCTTTTTGTAAATTATCGCTTATCAGTGTAAGAAGCTTTTTAATTCTATTTCCCGTTAGTGGATCAATAATTTCTGATGTAAATAAATAATAACCATTCCATAAGACTGATCCGTCTAATTTAGTTGTTACTTCATGTTTAACAAAATCTTTCCATTCACAATAATACACTTTGCCATCATTGTTATACCAACGTATTTTTTTATCAGTTATCGCTATTTGACGTGGAAATTGAGCTTCTTGTGATATTGGGTAAGTTATCAACCCAAGTACTTTTTCATCTTTCAACACACCTAACTCATTATAGGTTTTCTCTGTATAAGGACGATTCGAAGCCTCAAGGTCACGAAGATCGTCTTTTAACACAAAATTTTCACGATTAATCCACCCTTGAGCAAACTGATCTATCGCAGTAATAATACATTTTCTTGTTCTTTCATTCTGCTCTACAGTGTTTTCAGAAAATTGTTCTGTATTTTTATCTTCCTTGACGATTGTATTCTGTTCATCATCAGAAAACTGTGCAGGATTTTCTAAAAACTCTTTAACCTGTCTTCTCAAATCACTTAAAATATGCACTAATTCCCATGTATAATATTTAAAAAGCTTTCCATCAATATAGATACCACCTTCCGGGCATACTTCAATTTTTAGATTTTCTAAATTATGCCAAGAATAGAACAACTGTATTCCCTCAATTTCATCCGTCCTTTTCTGGTAAACATACATACCATGTTCCGTAATTGCTATAACATATTTGGGAATTTTAGGATTATACTGCATTTTTTCACACAAAAGATAAATTTCACAGTCATTTGGTAAATTAACTGCATTGTTGAAATACTTGAAATCTTCGTGCTGCTTAATGTTATATAAATTCCAAAAATAGAATCCGTTTGCTTTAGTGCAAGCATTATCATTGCTGTGTGATTTGCAAACCGTTTCCACTAAATCCAGCAATTTTTTTCTGTCATAATCAATTTCCCTAGCCTTTTCTATTTTCTCTATTACACTATTATAAAAATTAAAGGTATCTGTGGCTTCTTGATTATGCTCATCGAATTCATCATCTCGTGCAGATTTTACCGTTTCTAAAACCTTTTCCTTTTCTTCTAAAGATTTATCATATTTTAAATTTTTTTCTACAGCAGCCTTTAAATATAAATCAAAATGCAATTTGTTCAACACATGATTCCAATTTGTAAAAATACCAGAAAGCATAAACTTATATTTAAGATTATGAAAACTGTCTATAATTTTTGATACAGCTTCTGCATTCTCATTTGGCAGTTCCGATAATTTTACAAAATCATTAATATCACTACTACATTCTTCTGCAACCTCATCAATCCTTTGATCTATATAAGTGTTCCAGAAGCCATATTCTTTCGCATAAAGAATGATTCCCGTCTTCGGATTCATTCGATTTTCCCCTAAAAGACGGACTAATAAATATATAGGTTCTTCAGATGTTGGATCTTCTAAAAATGCCTGTAGTCCAGAAGCCACTAACCATTCCGAATCAATCTCACTTTCTTTATTATTCATATAATTGTACACATTGTTCATAATGCTATCTGACTTGCTCGTATTAAAAAAAGTGTCCTCAATTATATTGGCATTTTTCAATTTATTTAGTGCTATAGTATAACAAACTGTATATATTCTTAATACTGAATCCACAACGCATTGCTTTGTTTCTTCATTGTCGAAAAGTTCTTCTTTAGCTTTTTGAACCTCCTGCATATTATTGTTAAATTCTTTCGTGTCTGAAAAAGAGGTTAAAAATGCACTTCCTGCATTCATCATCTGAGCCTTAAAATATCCTTTTACAGCTCCTTTAATACCAAAGCCACCTCCGCTCCACGCATTCCTATGTACATTCCTTATATAGTCATGGTACTCTTTTATCTCAGTATCAAGCTTTAATATTTTTAAGTATTCTACAATAATGGGTTCCATTAGCGAAGCTGCATCAAGTTCTTCTCCATAATTGCTGATAAAATAATTCACATCGCATTCCATGATCTTATTTTTCATCAAAAGATCAATAGCTGCATTTATTGCTCCTTCAAGTATAATTGAAAACGATTGCGGCATTTGCTCTATAACATTATCTATGTTCCCAAATTCGTCATACATTTTTCCAGCTAAAATTTTTATTTGATCCCGTTTCTGGCAAAAATCACTTATCAAACGAATCCTATAGTCCATTTTAGAATCAATCTCAAATTTATAATCTCCAATATCGTAAGAAGCAACAATCTTTTTTTGCTGAATTGACTTTTCTTTTTCAATATCTTCTAAAATAATATCTGTCGGACAACCGCAGTTTGGACAAGCGGCAGCTCTATCGGAAAATTCTTTTCCACATTCAGTGCATTTAATCAAAGCCATATTAATATCCTCATTTCTTCAATTTTTTATTGAGACAAGTGACATCCTTACTCTTAATGCGTTAAAAATGCATCTAGTGTCTTTATTTTATCACTTCTCCTTAACATTTTCTACTTTAAAAGTAGAATAGTATCATTTTATCTATCTTTGAAAGCGTTAATAAAAGAAACCATTTGAAATAAACTATATGCATGGGAGGTCTCATGCACATGAATAATACGAATAACTTAGAAGCCATTGGAAAAAGAATTTCCCTGACCCGACGTGCTAAAGGCATGACACAAGAAAATCTTGCTGAAAAACTTGGTGTAAGTCCAAAACATATTTCACATATAGAATGCGGTACTTCGTCCCTATCTCTGAAAAGTCTCATTGAATTTTGTAAAATATTTGATTGCAGCATGGATTACATTATCTTTGGAAACAGTGAATCTAAGCTTCTTTCAAAATTGCCTTCAGAAATTACCGATATTCTTCATACCGGAACAGATGCCGATTTAGATCGTCTAAACCGTTATTTGCAGGTCTATGTAGAATTGTTACCAGACCATAAATAAATGCGAAAAATATTCCCACCGCCTGATCGACGGTGGGATATCTGTTATTAATATAGTCTTATATTATGATTCACATATTCGATAACAGACTGTCTGGATATTTTCCAAATCCTTCCGATTTTAAAAGCATGAAGCTTTCCTTCCTTTAACAAACGGTATGCATTGTTTTTTCCAATGTTCAACATTTGACATACATCATCTATCGTTACCATGTCTTCATATGTCTCAAACATCTTGAATCCTCCAATCCTTTATTTCTTATTATCATGTTGCTTTCTTAATCAAACATGACCTCCATAGTGCATACATAATCAATGTTAATCTTAAATAACATTACTAACATATTGGTAAAGAATAGATCGCTGCACTTCGTTATTTAACGAATGTGTACCCTTTTTCTATTCTTGCCAACGATATGATTACGCTAATATTTTAAAAATCAGGAGGAATTCTTATGAATCAAAGTAAAGATGTTAGAAACATTCAAAAGAAATTTAAAATAAACAAGGCTGAGGAAATCTTGCTTACCCAACGAATTAATGAGAGTGGATTAACAGCCAGTGAATATATCCGTCAGTCTGTTCTCCATGATAACCCAGTAGCTGTTATTGATAAGGCAAATATCATAATCCCTCAACTTGCAGATATTTCAAGTCTTACTAATGATTTGCTCGACTGTGACACCCTGCCTCCAGATCAAAGAGATATTGTTAACCTTATTCAGAAAGGAGTTCTTGAATTATGGCAATCTTTAAGCAAGTAGAATCAGGAATCAATCCGTATGCAGAAGACTATATGGCTACAAAAATTGCATACATTCTTCGTCCTGAAGCCATCCTGTCCAACTACTGGGGTGGCCATGGATTCGTAAAAGGAACACTTCAGGAAGTAACTGAACAGTTCTACATTGTCAGAAACTTATACCATAAAAGCAATTATATTCCTCTCAGACATTTTGTCTTGTCTTTTGATCCATATTATGAATACGATATTACGCCTTTTCAGGCATATCAGATTGCTAAAAAGGTATGTAAAATCTTTGCGGACGCACAGTATCAGGTTATCTTCTCCGTCCATGAAAATACCAATCATCTTCACGTTCATATCCTTGTAAACACGATAGATTTGACTAATGGTATGCTCTATAACTGTGATATGCATAATTTCTATGCCGTCAGAGACCATGTTAAATTTGTTCTGCAATCATACCGATTATGGTATGGAAATCATCCACTACTTTTACATAAGCAGCCTTTCCTATAGAAGTATTCCTAGCAATACCCAGATTATCATTATATAAACAATTAACTTGAATAAATATTTTCTTTATAGTATTATAAATGCGGAGCATTAGTTTATTATGGTAGAACACCTTTTATGGAGGGAGGTCCCGGTTCAATTCCGGGATGCTAAAGCTCATTAAATCTTTAGTGATTTTTAGCATCTCGAAATTCCCGATATATTACTATGGCAGAAGAAATATTCACAGCAAGTACTGAAAATTTAAGAGATTTAAAAAAACAGCGAAAAAGAATTTGTGCTTTAGTTAATAGAGCCATTCGTGAAAAACAAGATCCTGATTTAATTTCTCTGACAAAAATGTATGCTCTTCTTTATTCTGCTTATGTCGAAACTTCTTTCTTAAAGCTTATTCATACGCCCAAGGCATTTACAGAATCAGAAATCATTCAAATAATGGCTGAACGTAATTTAGAACAAAAATGGTTAAAATGTGTCGATTTTGCATTTAATAAACTTAATACAACTAATTTGGGAGAAGTTGCAAATAAAAAACAAACATTACACAGACTTCTACAAGAATATATTATTGACCCCAGCCAAATAAGAAACAAAGTTGCACATGGGCAATGGGTCTATTGCTTAAATAATGAATGTACAAAAGTAAATCACGATACAACTGCCCTAATGGCTAACTTAGATTTTGTTAAAATCGAAAAATACTTTTGTATATATGATAAATTCCATCAATGTATTTTAGATTTACTTATATCACACCGAACACATTATAGAGACTATTATCAAATAATAACAGAACTACAAGATTATGTTGATTCAACAAAATCTTGGTCATTAGAAACGAAAAAACATCAAATACTATCTTCTTCAAAATATCAAAATTATAAAGAAAAGAATTATGGTAATGGTGCTTATTAAACGTCTTACATTTATAAAATCCCTCAGAAATGTTCCGAGGGATTTTTCTTTCAATTTAATTTCTTTAGCCATTCATCAGGTTCTATAGCTGACACTACAGAAGCCTCAAAATCTGCGGTATTTCGAGTAATTATATAATTTGCCGAAACCTCCTCGGCACATCTGTCCTGCAAACAATCTTCAAAATCTTTGAAGTTATCCATCTTAATAGCTTTCATGACTGCTTCCTGAGATGCAGACGCTACTTTTAGAATCTTGCAGACCTTTTCTAACCATGATCTTCTTGTCTCTGCTGGGACTTTTCTGAGAATGTACCACAGATTAGGCAAAGAGTGAAATGCTATATATCCCTCTGCTTCTCCAGATGCACATTTCTCCATCACATGCAACGCAGAATCGTAAAACGGTTCTCTTGCAACAAGAAAATCAATAATTACATTCGTATCAATCAATACTACCATATTTTTCCCTTCTTGCTGCTTCCAGCTCTGCATCCGGATCAAAGTCATCCGGCAAATATTTTTTTGCTTCACTTCTGGTAGCTACCAGTTCTTTAAACGCCTGCATTTTTTCATCTGGTTTCTGAGACGGATAAATAACACTGGTATATGTTTTCTTTGGTATTAATCGCTGAATCACTTCAATCAGAAAGCCTACATTATCATCGGACATATCCTGAATCATCTGAACAGCCTGCTCCTGTAACATAGTCATATGATACACCGCCTTTCCTTATCATTTTATGCAAATCATTATTTTCCTACTTTAATTATAACTGCTTTACACCTGTTTCTCAATCAATATTTTTCATGTATCAATTCTACTACTTTCTTCGACGAATTTTGTTCACCGTTATAACCAATCCATCATGTCCATTTGCGTTTAACCTATCGTTTATTTTACTTTATATAGTGTTATTCCGCATTATTCAATCAATATATAGTGCATAAATCAATATCAAGATACTAGGAGACAAAATACTCCACTGCATTTTTCGGAAAGAACTCCTTAAACTCTCCATACAGCTGCGCTGCCAGTGTTTTGTTGTGGGCAATGATCAGCGTCGGTTTATTCAGCTGCTGAATGACGTTTGCCATCGTAAATGTCTTTCCGGATCCGGTAACACCCAGAAGTGTCTCACACTGATTGCCCTCCCGAAAACCACGGACCAGACGGTCGATCGCCTGCGGCTGGTCTCCGGTGGGCTGATATGGGGCTTGTAATTTAAATTCTGACATATAAAAACCTCCATCCATACTTATTGAACTACTAATGTTCAATAAAGTGTGACTTCAAAAGTCACAAAACCGATTTTTCATTTGTACTTTCCCTGCTTCCATATTCATAAGTTTTGTCAGGCGGCTTGCAAATATTCGTCTGCAATACTCTCTATCTCTTCTATATTAGAATAATCGTAACTATTCAGAGCCATGCAAATTTAGACATAATGCCATGCCTGCATGAGCGATTATGGCTAAATTTATATGGCGAGATAACCACATGAGCAAAAGGAAAGCTGCATCGCAGCGATTTTGCGAATGGGGTGCTGAATAATTACATCATTTTTAACATTTTATTTCAAATTATACTTTAAAATCAAAACCTTTTTATATTCATAACAATATTTCATTACAGTTATATAATAACCTTTTTTATAGATTCCTGTACAAACTCATTTGATCTGAGACCATTTGATTCGCAATGAAATTCTCAAGATAATCGCCTCATAGGATCCTTTTACGAATTCGAAAAGGCAAAATCGCTGCTGCTCTTTTCGAGGGCTCAATATCACTAAACATCACAAACGGGCAGAGCACTTCGAAAAACCTTCGGCTCTGTCCTTTCGCACATTATAGCAAAAATCATTTCAAAAGTATATAGGATACGCAGCAAAAAAGTACAAATGTTCGATTTTTTTGAAAATAAGGACATAAACCAAATGCTAAGTCATAGGTTTTAACCTGTGGCTTAGCATTATTTGTGTTACTTCTTTTCAGAAAAAATCTATTGTTTTGAAAATCCTCGGCCCGGAAAAGCTTCGATTATTCGATCGGGTCTGTCTCGATGATGAACTTCACGTTGCTGTCCACGCCGTCGGCCTTTCCGCTGAATGTATCGTAGGTGCAGTCGTCTGAGCTCAGAGCCTTGATGCGGTCGATCACGCTCATCAGATCATCCTCGACAGTATCCTTCAGCTTCTTTGTACCTTCTTCCTCAAACTCCTTTGCACCGTCGGTCAGTGCCTTATTATTTGCACTCAGAGTATCAAATCCTGCCAGAAGCGTTCCGATGCCCGCACCTGCTGTCGGCAGTGATGCCGTCTGGGTCTGCAGTGTTTTTACATTTGCAGAAAGGCTTCCGATCGCCGTATCCAGTCCCTGCATACCGGCATTGAGCGTCTTAACACTGGTGGTGAGCTGTGCCATCGGCACCTCCGGAATCGTCACACCGGAAAGGGAGTCAAGCTTTGTCTGCATGGAATCCAGCTGCGTGGACATCGCACCGGCTGCGCTCTGAAGCGTCTCCAGATTGGTTTTCATGCTGGTAAGTGTCTTTGTCAGGGCATCCACATCCACCGTCGGCATCTCCACGTTGACCTTCGGAGCCGTGACCGGATCAACAGCTGCGATCGATGAGATGTCTGCGGAAACGCTCGTGCTGACCTTGGAAACGGTCGGCAGATTTGCTTTTGCGCTCTGCAGGGAAGCAGCCAGCTCGGTATTTCCGGCCTTCTGTGCCTCTGCGATCGCACTGTCCAGTGCTGTTCTTGCACTTGCGATCTGAGCATTTGCCGTATCGATCTGTCCGTTTGCCGTTCCAATCTGTGTATTTGCCTCCTGAACCGCCGTATTGACGGAGGTCTTTGCTGTGTTCAGCTTTGTGTTGCGGTCGGTGATCTGTGTATTGACATCCTGTACAGCTGTTCCCATCGCCGTCGCGATCGCAGTCTGTGCCTGTGTCTGCAGGGTAGAAAGTGTCGTGCTGATCGTCTGCAGCTGTCCTGCAAGTGTCTGTCCGTCAGCAAGAAGCTGTGCTGCCGGTGCCTTGATCGAGGTATCCACTGTGCCGGAAAGAGCCTTGCCCTGCGTGATCAGATCGCTTCCTGTCTTCGCGAGTCCGTCGATCTGAGCAGAAACCTCAGACATGCTCTCCAGTGCTGTCTGAAGCTGTGCCGTGCCTGCTGCCAGTGTGGAGGAGGCAACCTTCAGATCCTCCTGTGCGCTTCCCGATCCATCCATCGCTGCGTACATCTGATCGATCGCTGCACTGATCTGTGAAAGACCTGTTTTCAGCGGCTCCAGCTGTTTAGCTCCAGCGGCAAGCTGCTTTTCGCCCTCCACATAGGCGGTCACTCCGTCTGCCAGTGTGGAGGTTCCTTTTGTATATTCCTTTACGCCGGCTACCACGGTGTTCACGCCGTTCTTGTATTCGGTAACCTTTCCTGTCATAACGCCCTTGCTGCCCAGATATTTCTGGATGCCGTCGTTCAGCTCCTGTGCACCCTTGGTGTAGGCATTGACGCCGCTGTCGAGTTTTTTGGCTCCGCCGTCCAGCTGTTCGATTCCATCCTTGAGTGTTTTCAGTCCGTCGTCAAATCCTTGACGATGGCAATGTTCCGATGGACAACAATGCATCCGAGAGAGCAATTCGTGGATTTTGTATCGGCAAGAAAAACTGGGAAATGATTGACACCATCAACGGTGCAAAAACATCTGCCATTATATATAGCATTGCTGAAACAGCGAAAGCTAACAACTTAAAACCATATGATTACTTTGAATATCTCCTGACGGAGATCCCAAACCATATGGAAGAAACAGATCGATCATTTTTAAAAGATCTGTTACCATGGTCTCCGAATTTACCGGAGCACATAAGAAAATCAAAATAGAAATATGTGGCAAGCCGCGAAAGCGGCTTACAGCTGTCAAGGTACTCGCTATCATGCGTTTACGGTTTTTCTTATGTGTTAAATAGTAATACTTTTTTACCGTAGTTGTCAATCAAAATTTTCGTCATTCTAAACGGAAAATTTTGGAAAACAAATGGAGGACTGCTTTCGCAGTCCTCCATTGTTTCCCTTATGATCTCATATCAGCCATCACGGTTCGATACCGTAGTATCTTTCCCTGATCTTAGCGATATGCTTTCACATAGGTGTTTGCTGTATTTTTGTTTGTTTTAACCTTTGTCTTCAGCAGCTTCAGCTGAGATCTCTTTACATAACCGATCCTGCCGTTTGTAAAGATCAGCTGATAGTATCCGTTGATCTTCTGGCTGTTCAGAACGACTCTCGTGTTCTTCATCAGACGTCCGATACGTTTAGCGGATGAAGTAGCATTGTTGTAGATATATGCTCTCTTCTTTGTCTTTGCTGTACGGAACAGTGTTACCTGAGGTGTGGAGCTTACCTTCTCACCAATCTTATACTTCTTGGTAGATACGCCGTAACGGAAGCCCTTATCCAGGGTTACACAGCTCTTCGGTACATAACCGTTTCCAAGAGAACCTGTACCGTAACGTACCTGATAGTAATCTCCGCTTGCTCCGGTTACCAGTACTCTCGTACCAACCGGTGCTACGGTGTTTGCTCCGTATCCGACACCTGTGTAAACCCAGGTCTCGGTGCTGATCTTACCGTTGGAAGCATTTACAACATTGCCTGAACTCTGGTCGGATGTGATGGTTACATATGCAGATCTTACATATGCATATCCGCCATTGTACTTGATCTTGTACCACTCACCGATCTTGTCAACGATGGTAACGGATACACCGCAGTTGTACTGACCAAGCTGCAGACCCTGCAGGCTCGCACTGTTGCGGATGAACAGACCATCTACATTGGTAATACCGTACATAACGCCTTTCTTCTTAGCTTTTCCGGTTACCTTCACCTTGCACTTCGCTGTGTAGCCATTTCCTGTGATCGCGATGATGGTAGCTCTACCCTTCTTATGGCAGGTAACAACACCGAACTCATCTACACTGGCTACAGCCGGATTTGTGCTGGTCCAGTAAACTGCTGTGTTGAAAGCATTAGCCGGAAGTACGGTTGCATTCATCTTGAACATATTGCCGACCTTCTTCGACAGCTTGGAATCCTTCATAACGATTCCGGTCGGTTTCTGTCTTACGGTTACTTTAACCTTGTCGCTTACTACACCGAAGTGTTTGTCGTTTGCGGTTACTGTGATGTAGCAGGTTCCGCCTCCAACCGGAATGATCTTATTGGTATAAGTATCATAGTAAGCAACCTTCGAATCACTTGTTGTCCATGTTACACCAGTTTCCGTGGTGTAGGTCGGGTTGAAGGTGTAGCTGATATCCTGTACATTGCCTGTGTAGCAGGTGATCACTTCTTTGTTCAGCTTGATCTCCTTCGGTGCTGCAATAACCTTCACAAGGATTTCTGCTCTCTTTCCGTTGTAGGTCGTAGCGTAAACCCAGGTTGTTCCAAGTTTTGCAGCATGCATCTTGCCATAGCTGTCAACCGTCACGATGGAAGGATCCTTGATGGACCATGTGATCGATGTATCGGACGGAATACTCAGTCCCTCATTGAAGATCGGAGCTAAGTTGTAGTCCTCATCCAGATAGATGGTCATCTTTTCCTTTTCAAACTTCACGGAATTAACCGGAGTCTTGATGTAGAGCAGAGACTGTGCGGTGTATGTTGTCTTTCCGTCAGCCATGGTCATCGTTGCGGTGATCGTTGCAAGTCCAGCGGTTGCATTTTCTGCTACCGTAGCAACACCTGTCTTATCGATGGTTACAAATGCGTTGTCAGACTTGTAGGTTACGTTGCCCTCGAATGCAGTATCCGGAGCCAGCGTTGCCTTGTAGGTTACAGACTCGCCCGGATATACTTCGGATCTCTCCGGTGTCATGGAAAGGGAAAGTGTATCTCCTCCAACGACTACCTTGATCATGCCGACTGCAGGTGTGCCTGCTCCGTCCCGACCATATCCGCCGCTCAGGCATTTTGCGTAGATATATGTGGTACCCTTGCCAACCGTTGTGATCATACCATTCTCATCAACCGTTGCGATATCCTTGTTCTCACTCGTCCACAGGATTGTCTTATCGTATGCATTCTGCGGTGTCAGAACAGCCTTCAGCTGGATAGACTCGCCAACTCTGTTCGAGTAAATCGTATCGCTGGAATTCGTATCAACTCTCTTAACCACAACATCCGTTACCGGTGCTTTTACCAGGATGCTTGCTCTTGCCGTTACAGTCTTCTCTGTCTTGCCGTCCTCATCTGTCCATGTGATCGTAGCCTTGATGTAGGTTGATCCGCCCTTAACCGCTTTGATCTTACCTTCGGTGTCAACCGTTGCGATCTTCTCATCATCTGATGAGTAAGTGATGGACTTGATGTTTGCTGTTGCAGGCTTCGGTGTTGCAGAAATGAAGTCTGTCTGGCCTTCCCACAGCTCATAGCTGGTCTGAGAAAGTTCAATTCCTGTTACAGTCTGTTTTACAACGATCTCGATCTTAGCCTTCAGTCCATTGTATGCAGTTGCATAAATGTAAGTCTTTCCAGGAGCAACAGCCTTCACGATACCTGTGGAGCTTACAGTTGCCACGGACTCATCTCCGCTCGTCCAGGTCAGCTCCTTGTTGTAAGGATCGGATTTGCCGTCATTCCACTTGATCAGGCTTGCCAGATCATCGGTACGTCCTGTGTACAGTGTCTTGGATGCCTCTGTGAATCCTACGGATTCTACATCCTGAAGTGCATTTACGATCAGCTGAGCGCTTACTGACTTAGACTTGATCGTAGCCGTTCCTGTGATGATGAATTTGCCGGCTTTCAGCGGTACGAAGCTGAAGCTTCCGTTATTGCTTACCAGAACATAATCATCATTGGAAACAACGTCCTCGCCATTGCAGGTTACTGTATAAACAACCTCTGTATTCTTCGGATTTACGGTAACATTTGTCAGAACAGTCTCGCCTGTCACAACCTCTGCAGATGATTTCTCAAATGCAAGTGTCGGATTTGCGTATACCGTTACAAGGAATGCACGTTCGGATCCGTTCGGTGCGGTTGCGATCGCATAGGTAACACCCTCAGAAACAGCTGTTACACTGTTGCCGGAGATCTTAGCGATGCTCTCGTCGTCGGTTCTCCAGGTTATAGTTCCTGCTGTTGCCTTGATTGGAGGCAGCTCCTTTGATTCAACTCCGCCGATCTGAAGCTCTGCTTTCCAGTTCTTGATCGCGTTGAGGTCATCCTCTGAGTACGTGTCATCTGCTGCAAATCCGCCCTCTGCAACTGCTACGATGAAGGTTACGCTTGAACCATCCGGAGCGGTTACGGTTACGGTTGTATCACCCTTGCCCTGTGCATAAACAACACCGTCAGAAACGGTTGCTACCGTCGGATCTGCTGTTGTCCAGTTAAAGGTTGCAGGATCTGCATTGATCTTATCGCAGGTATCCTCTACCATCGCTGCAAGATCCTTATAGTTGTTTGCTGCATCGTTCAGTGTCAGGTTTACGATTCTGCTCTCATTATCCTTCAGAGCAACACCGGAAATGTCTGCTGCGGAAACTGTTACGGTAAATACTACCATGCTTCCGTCCGGAGCCGTTCCGGTTACGATCGTCTTGCCAACTGCCTTCGCAGCCACAACACCGTCGATCACCTCTGCAACACTCTCATCTGAGCTGGTCCATGTGATCTTGCTCATCAGAACTGCACTGTTCTTGCTCATAGCAGTATCTGTCGTTCCCTGATTGCCGCTGTTGGTCTTATATTCGCCTGTCATGGACAGTTTTACATAATTCCACAGATCTCTTGTCTCATCCTTGCCAAGCTGCAGAGCGATATTGGTTTCTGTATTCTCATCATTCAGAGCGATGGATGCCTTCGGCTGTCCGAGAACCTTTACAGATACTGCAAACTTGCTTCCGTCCGGAGCAGTTGCAACTGCTGCTGTCAGTCCCTCGCCTACTGCCTGAACCAGATTATCTCCGGCAATCTTAGCAACCGTTTCATCCAGTACAGACCATGTTACCTTGCCGCCGTCTACTGTTACTGTCGGCAGCTTCTTGCTTTCCTTATCGGTTACTTCCAGCTGAAGAACGATCTGACTTGCATCAAACTGATCCTCACCTGTGAAGGCTCCTGCGGAAACAGCTACGATGAAGGATACGCTTGAGCCGTCCGGAGCAGTTACGGTAACAACCGTCTGTCCTGCCTTCTGCGCTCTCACAGTTCCGCTGGCAACCGTAGCAACGGATTCGTCGCTGCTGGTCCATGTAAAGCCTTTTACGTCTGCTCCTGCAACCGTGGTAGATTTTACATTATCTGCCAGAACTGCTGTTGCTGCATCCTTGCTGTCCAGTGTCAGATTTACAACATTGCTCTTGCCTGTATCCAGAACTACATTAGCCTTTACAACCGGATTTACCTTGAAGGTGAAGGTTACATAGTAGCCATCCTTGCTGGAAGCGGTAACTACTGCTGTTCCAACTGAAAGTGCCTTTACAACACCATCTGTTACCGTAACAACAGAATCATCGTCTACACTCCACTTGATATCGGAAATATCGCCGCCCTGCACTTCGAAGTATTCACGCAGGTTTGTAGCGTAGGCTTCGCCAACCGTCAGAGTAATATTCTTCTCAGCATTTTCCTTATAATTTAATTTTATAGGATCCGGAAGCGTCGTATCAACAACATGGAAGGTAAAGGTAACTACCTGATCCTTCAGGGCTGCCTTCACATATACCGTTCCGGTCTTTGCAAAGCTTACCTTATGATCTGCAACCGTAGCAATATCTGTGCTTGAGGATGTGCATACAACACTTGCAAGTGTCACATCAGCATCCGCATTTGTCAGCTTCAGGTATGCATCCAGATCAACTGCCTTCTGCTCTCTCAGGTCAATGTCGAACTCTGTCTTGTATGCGCTCAGTTCCATAACATCCTGAACTGTTACATCGAAGGTTACATAGTAGCCGTCCTTAGTAGCTGCTGTGATCACTGCAGTTCCTGCAGAAATACCCTTCACAACACCATCGGAGATGGTTGCTACGCTCTCATCAGAAGAGCTCCAGATGATATCAGAGATATCGCCGCCCACTACCTTAACGAATTCACGCAGGTTGTTCGAAGCAAGTGCGCCCTTGCGGATCGTCATCTTCTTCTGTGTATCCAGAATGCTGTCAACATATTTGATCTTGATCGGTGCCGGTGCGGTTGTATCAACGATATGGAAGGTGAGGTTCACTTTCTTGCCGTCCAGCTCCGCTTTCACGTAAGCAGTTCCGGTACCGTTGAAGGTTACCACATGACCATTTACAGTTGCGATCGTGCTGCTGGATGTGCATATAACATCAGCAAGCGTCTTGTCTGCTGCATCCTCTACGTGCAGGTATGCATCCAGATCGATCTGCTTCTGTTCCTTCAGGTCGATGTCGAATACTTCCTGATCTGTTGTCAGTTTGAAGTTCTTCTTAACCTTTACTGCAAAGGTTACGTAATAGCCGTCTTTTGTAGCTGCTGTAATCACTGCGTTTCCTGCGGAAATGCCCTTTACAACGCCGTTTGTGATGGTTGCTGTGGACGCATCATCTACTGTCCAGATCACATCTGCGATGTCTCCGTTTTTAACCTCAATATAATCATACAGATTTGTCTCATAGGTCTGACCCTCGAAGATCTCAATAGACTTCTCAGCCGTTGTTTTATGAGTTACCTTGATTGGCTTCGGAGCTGTTGTATCCACTACATGGAAGGTAAAGGTTACTACCTGATCATTCAGGGCTGCCTTCACATATACGGTTCCAGTCTTTGCAAACGATACCTTACGATCCGCAACGGTAGCGATATCCGTGCTGGAGGATGTGCATGCAACACTTGCCAGTGTCGTAGCGTTATCTGCATTTGCAAGCTTCAGGTAAGCATCCAGATCAACCGATTTCTGCTCCTTCAGGTCGATATCGAACTCTGTCTTGCTTGCCGTCAGCTCAACCTTCTTCTTAACCGTTACCGTGAAGGTGACATGATAGCCGTCTGCTGTGTAAGCTGTCACAACTGCGTTGCCTGCGGAAACTCCGGTAACAACACCGTTTGTCACAGTTGCTACGGACGCATCATCTACGCTCCACATAACATCTGAGTTGTTTGCATCCTCTGCCTTGCCGCCTGTCACCTTAACATAGTTGGCAAGATTGGTCTCATATGCCTGACCCTCCAGGATACTGATTGATTTTACAGCGGGATCTGCATATTCTACCTTAACCGGATCCGGTGCGGTTGTATTTACTACATGGAATGCAAAGATCACATATGCGCCATTGCACTCTGCACGTACATAGGTCACGCCCGTGCCGCCTGTGAAGGTAACTACGCCTTTATCACTGACTGTCAGGATCTTCTCATCGAAGTCGGAGTACTTGATCGTGCTTCCTGCCGGAGCATTTGCAAGTGTCAGCATGGTTGACAGATCATAGGTGTGATCCTTATCATCCTTTAAGTCAACATCGAAGGAGGTCTTCTCTGCTGTCATCGTAACCGGTTTCACCGTAACTGCAAACGCGATATAGCTTCCGTTCTTCAGAGTTGCCGTAACAACTGCTGCGCCCTCGGATTTTGCAACGACTACGCCGTCCTTAACTGCTGCAACGCTCTCATCGCTGGTGGTCCAGGTCAGTACTGCGTTGGTCGTTCCTGCCGGTGTCAGCGTTACTCTCTCGTTGAGGTCCACTGTCTCATCGATCTTTGTCAGTGCAACCGTCTTTTCCTGACCTTCCTTCAGTACAACGTTGATATCGCTGTCGCTGATCGTCTTCTTTACATGGAAGGTAAACTTCAGTACGGACTGGTTCGCTGTACCGTTGTACGTAGCGGTTACATAATAGCATCCGGCCTTCTTGAAAGTCAGTTTGCCTTCTGAAGTAATCGCTGCATTTGTCGGATCCGATGTCTGATATACGATGCCGAGTTCTCCAAGTTTTGCGTTTTCTGCATCCATAACGGACTTCAGGTCGAAATCTACGCTATCAGCGGTTCCCATATCCAGATCGATATCGGTCTCGGTTGCAGTCAGCTCTACCTTACCTGACACAGTTACAACAAAGGTTACATAGTAGCCGTCCACCGTAGTAGCTGTTACGACGGTCGTTCCCTTGGAAATGCCTTTGACAATGCCATTGGTCACGGTTGCGACTGTGCTGTCCTTAACATCCCATTTTACATCTTTCAGATCTGCCTTATCGCCTACGGTCACGTAATCTTTCAGACTTGTCTCGTATACAGAGCCTTCTTCTACTGTGATCGTCCTCTTTGCGCCTGCTGTATAGTCGATCTTAACCGGATCCGGTGCAGTTGTATCTGTTACATGGAAGGTAAGGGTAACAACCTGGCCGCCAACCTCTGCTTTCACAACGGCTGTTCCGGTAGATTGAAAGCTTACAGTATTTGAACCTGCTGTCGTCTCTACGATGCTGTTTGCAGATGAAGTCAGGGTGACATCACTCAGAGAATACTTCACTGCCGCTGCTGTACCTGCTGCAGGTGTCTTGTCATCCGGATTATCCAGATTCAGGAATGCGTTCAGATCCAGAGACTTCAGCTCTTTCTTATCGATTTCAAAATTTGTCTGGGTAGCGGACAGCTTCATGCCATCTGCAACGGTAACAACGAAGGTCACATAATAGCCATTCCTCGTAACAGCGGTGATCACTGCCTTACCTGCGGAAAGCCCCTTCACAACGCCATCTGTCACAGATACAACGGAGGTGTCGTCTACCTTCCATTCAACGTCGGTAGCTACATTGCCGTCAATAACCTTAACCAGATTCTTCAGATTGGAACCATATACTTCACCAGTCTTGATCGTGAATGCTCTGTCAACCTTGTTTGTCTTCGTGTCATTGTATTTGATCTTAACCGGATCCGGTGCTGTCGTATCAACTACATGGAAGGTGAAGATCACATATGCACCGCCGACTTCTGCACGTACATAGGTTGTTCCAAGACCGCCCTCCAGCTCTACTGCTCCGTTGTTGCTGTTCATATCAACGCTCAGAATATCTCTGTTATAAACAGTGTACTTAATATCCTGCTTATTGTATGCGCCCGGATTTTTCAGGGTCAGCAGAGTACCCAGTTCATATTTTGTATCAAGACTGTCTAAGTCCTTCAGATCGATGTAGAACTCGGTCTTTTCAGCCGTCAGGCTAACCGGTTTTACGGTTACAGCAAATGCTACGCGGTTTCCGTTGGAAAGTGTTGCGCTTACAACTGCTGCGCCCTCGCCCTTAGAAACGATCACACCGTTCTCAACAACAGCTACGTTCTCATCGCTGCTGGTCCAGGTGACATCTGCGCTCGTCGCATTGCCATAGTCGATCTGAGAGTTAACATCCTTGGCAGCTCCGATCTCTGTAAATTTTACCTTTCCGGTAGATCCAGTCTTCAGAGAAATTGTCTTATCCTCTGCTCCAACGGTCTTGCGCACGTTGAAGGTCAGAATAACGGATGATACTGTGATCCCATTATTCTTGATCGCTGCCGTTACATAGTAGGTTCCCGGTTTTGTGAAGGTCACATTGCCAGCATCAACGGTTGCGTTCGGGGATGAGGTCTGATAAACTACATCGTCAATAGAAACATTGCTTACCTCGATTGCGGTAGCCAGGTTGTATACTACAGAGGTCTCTGTTCCCATATCCAGGGTGAACTCTTTCTGTTCTGCAAAGACAACTGCTGCTCCTGCGATCTCAACCTTAGCTGTCCAGGTCACATAGTCGCCGTTCGGCAGAGAAGCGGTGATCACGGATGTTCCCTCGCCGCATGCAACTGCAACGCCGTCGACGATCTTGACTGCACCTGTGTTGCTGCTCTTCCATGTGATGTCAGAAACATCAGCATTCTTCAGATCCACTCCCGTGTTGTAATCAACGGTTTCGCCGATTTTCGTCAGGGTGATGACTGCATCCAGTGTAGTATTTTTTGTAATCTCAGCCTCCGGTGCTACCTGGGTGTTCTTCACTGCGAAGATAATTCTGGTGGAAGCCAGATCGTTGTCGTTTTTATCCCGAAGGGTAGCTGTCACATAGTAAACGCCCGCCTTCTTGAAGGTTGCGATGTTAGCGCCCTTATTATTATCGTCAAATGCAACATCTGTCGGGGATGATGCGCTGTAGCTTACTTTATAATCAGTCGGAGCATTCTTGATATCCAGTACGGAGAGCATGTTGAAATCGATGCCTGCCTCTGCGCCGTTGATATCCAGCTCTTCGATCCTTTCCTGAGATGTGCTGATCGTCGGAGCTTCCGGAACCTCCGCTACAGTAACGATGGTGCTTGCAGCGTTGCCGTTTGGCAGGGTAGCTGTCACCTCAGCAGAACCAGCGCTTACTCCATAGACATTACCAGATTTATCTACCCGAATAACATTCGGATCAGAGCTTTCCCATGTAAGATCAGCTGCAGTGTATTTGCCTGTTCCCGATGTAACGGTTGTATCAATCTTACAGCTTTTGCCAGCATAGATCTCTATCAGTTTATCAGCAGGAGCATTAAAAGCTACTGTTGAGGCATCGGTTCTCTTGTCTACTACTCTGACTGTTATGTAGCCTTCAGCAGACACACCGTCTTTGGTAACGGTTACCTTTACGTAAACCTTGCCGGCTTTGGTTGCTTTCAGAACACCATCGTCTGTGACCTTTGCTTTTTCATCTTCAACGCTGCTTGTCGTGTCGGATACGATCTCGTACTTCACTGCCGCTGCAGGATCCACACCCTCGACGTAGTTGCTCAGAAGGCCGCTTGCTGTCGTGTCGGTATCCGTGATGCTGAACTCAGCGTTCTTTGTTGTAAACTCAGGCTTTTTCTTGTCTGTAACCGTGAAAACAATCTGCCTGGTGCTGGTGTAGGTTGTACCCCCTCAACCGGCTGATACTCAGCAGTTACCGTAACGGTGGCTGTACCTGCTTTTTTTGCTGTATATTTAGCAGTATTGGTGTTTTCAACTGACTCAACACTTACTACCTCATTATTGGTAGATGCGAATGTAAGTTTTGTCGGAGATACCGAACCCTCATCCAGCAGACAATCCGGTGCGATGATGCCGATATCGTCGACCTCGATCTCGCGATTTGTTACATCCTCTGGGATCTGGATTGCGAAATCGTGATCTTTGACCTTAACGCTGATATACTTGGTTGTTTTTGCTTCACTCCCATCTTGCAATTTACACGAATATACAGCCGTTATCGTCGCTGTTCCTTTTTTCTTCAAGGTGTACTTGCCGTTAGTGTCTACTGTTACTATACTCTCATCGCTGCTAGAATAGACTACTGTAGTACGTGCAGTGACATCTCCTTTGCCAACAGATGCCTTATACGGCACTGTACCGGTGACGCCGACCTTTCCGATGATTTCCTTACTTGCTTCAACATCAAGATCGACTTCGAGCGCCGAAGCATATGATGTCACAGCAGTCGGCGGCAGTGCCGTAAAAACCATCGCCGCGGACAGGCTGCATGCAGCCAGCCGGGCTGCCAGAATTCTTGTTCTGTTTCTCATTTTAAATTTTCTCCTTTTCCATACAATTCAAGTTAAACGCACGCGAAACAAAACATAAGTCTGCACGCTGTCACGTTTTTCCTTGCTTAGTATTGTTACCCAATCATTATATCATTCATAAAGAAAAAAGTACAGAACAAAATCGAATATTGGTTCTGTACTTTTTCTGTTTCTTAAGACATCACACTTACAAACCTTACGTGTACCGAATCCGGAATGAAGCATCAGTGCAACTCTCAGGCTGTTGATAAGAACAACCACCAAAAAGGCAGTGCTGTTTTTATCAACACTGCCTTTACCTTCCTTGCTATCTGCAGCTGTCTTTTTCTGCCATCTGGCTCATCCCCGGATTGCCATCCAGATGCTGCATATTTACGGTTCTTCTTTTCATTCTTTCCTGCTCGGACTGTTTTAAAATGTAGTCTTTGATCTCTTTTGCGTGTTTGATGTGGAGCAGTTTCAGATCCGGATCCGTCACATCACCCGTAAAACAATGGATCGTTCCAAGCCCCAACATACGCTCCAACAAGGTACTTTCCAGACGTACATCAATGACTTTGTATAAATAACAGTCATTTTCTTCTTTCTTGAACAGCCCTGTATCCACTGTGATAATTTCCTCTGTCACCGTATAAGACGTAAAAGTCCACGGCAGACCAAAAAACATAGAACGTTTTTTCTCTTTGTAATTCATCTGCATTCCCCCTGATATTTTTGAATAATTTATATATTTATTTTTGCATATCCTAAATCTGAATTTCAGGTGCCTGCTCTGCCAGAAGCAGCGATTCCACTCCGTCAGCTGCTGCATTGTTTTTAAAAAAGAGATCCGCCGGTTTTGATCCGAACGGATATCTTTTTACTTTTCTATTCTACTTCTTCCGGCTCCATACTTCTGATATGGCTCTCGCTCTTGCTTTTGATATCATACTTCTGATTATATTCATTCAAATAAGAATAATATTCCCAATTATCCGTCGGATAGATTTTGGAGTCATGGATATGGATATCTGTGTCCATTTCATCGCCCTTAAGCAATGCCACCATTGCACTTGCACAGTGGGATGCGATACGATTGAAGCTGTTCAGAAGGTCGGTAAAGACTGCTCCTTCTTCCAGACCGCATCCGCCTTTGCTCATTCTGGCTACGTGATGCATTTTCAGTTCATCGCAAAGTCTGCCGATAACCATACCAAGCGGTGTAATTCTCTGTGCCTCTTCTTTGTCATCATTTAAAAAAGCATCGTAAGTGATATTGATTACTTCACGCACGGCTTCCATAGCAACATTCAGCTCATCCCATGCTTCTTCCGAAAACTGGGTATGATTTTCATGCATTTCATTTGACATATGGGCAATATAGGATGCATGGTCTCCGATACGTTCAAAGTCGTTGATCGTATGCAGATACAGGGAAACCTGTCTTGTCTGTGCCGTATTCATCTCTCTTTTTGTGAGCTGAACCAGATATTCGCCCAGACGGCTTTCATACTTATCGATCAAGTCCTCTTTTCTCTGGACTTTATCAAACTTGTCCTGCTGATAGTCATTTAAAAGATTCATGGCACGATTTACGTTTTTGCGGACCTTCTTTGCCATACCGTTCATGGCACGGTGACACTGTCCGATCGCCAATGCCGGGTAACTCAAAAGACGTTCCTCCAGAAGATCGAAATCTGCCTCGTCTTCCAGCTCTTCGGCACTGTCTTTCACCAGCCAGCACACCAGTTTTTCGATCTTATTGATAAACGGGAACAGAATGCACACAGTCACCAGACGGAATACGGTATTTAAAAGTGCAATGCTTACCGGTGTCATCACCTGATCCATAAACGTAAAATGGATCACGGCGTTCAGGGAATAGAAGACCACTGCCCACATGATCAGTCCGAACAGGTCATTGATCAGATAAACAAGGGCTGTTCTTTTACCATTCTTATTTGCTCCGATTGCAGAGATCAGAACCGGACAGGCCGCACCGACACCGATACCAAGTACGATCGGGAACGTGCTTGCAAAAGTCAGGATTCCGGTCACGGACAACGCCTGCAGTACACCAACGGTCGCAGAAGCACTCTGCAGCACTGCGGTAAATAAAATACCGACCAGGATACCGGCAAGCGGATTGGAAAACATTGTGAGCATATTGATAAACATCTGGTTTTCACGAAGCGGAGAAACGGCCCCGCTCATCATCTGCATACCTGTCATCAAAACAGCAAAACCCAGCATGATATTGCCCATATTTTTATGTACGGAGCGTTTTCCAAACATGCGGAAAATAATACCGACCACTGCTACAACGGCAGATATCGTCGCTGTTGAAAAAATGCTTGCGATCCCGCCGGAACCCTGAATATAGGACAGACACAAGATCCATCCTGTGATACTGGTACCAATATTGGCTCCCATGATGATACCGATCGCCTGTTTCAGCTTCATCATACCGGAGTTTACAAAACCGATCACCATAACTGTCGTTGCCGAAGATGACTGGATCACACTGGTAACTGCCGTACCAAGTGCCACACCCTTGATCGGCGTGTTCGTCATTCGATATAAAAATGCTTCCAGTTTATTTCCGGCGACCATCTTGAGTCCGTCGCCCATCAGTGACATTCCGAATAAAAACAGTGCTACTCCACATAGAAGTGATAAAATCATTGAAAATATCTGCATAGTTTTCTCCTCTGTATCTTTTTCTTTTCCTTGTCCTTGTCCTCGTATTCGTTTTCCTATTTTGATTTTTAAGCATTTACTTTTCCATTATGCCACATTATGCGATGAATTACAATATTTTTGCTTAAGGAAACCTTTATTTTTTGTTTCTAAAAAAATGCGAAACATCATCAAAACGTTTGATATTTCAAAAAATTTGTCGTATAATGAACTTTGTATCTTTTTTCGGGTATCTTTTCCTATTATAATAGGTGGATCAGAAAACGGCTGTTTTCTGTCCGGATCCCGGATCAAACATCATTACATAAGGATTTTAAATTTATGAATATGAATACGAATCAGACAAAACTTCATACTTTAGGAATCGATATCGGTTCCACAACCGTTAAGGTTGCTATTTTGAATGAGAAAAACGAACTTCTTTTCTCTGATTATGAACGCCATTATGCCAATATCCAGGAGACGCTCTCTGCACTTCTGAAAAAAGCATATGACAGCCTCGGTGAACTTTCGCTCTCGCCGATGATCACCGGCTCCGGCGGTCTTACCCTTGCCAAGCATCTTGGTATTCCTTTTGTTCAGGAAGTTATTGCTGTTTCTACTGCTCTTCAGGACTATGCTCCGCAGACAGATGTAGCGATCGAGCTTGGCGGTGAAGATGCAAAAATTATTTATTTTGAAGGTGGAAATGTAGAGCAGCGTATGAATGGTATCTGTGCCGGCGGAACCGGATCCTTTATCGATCAGATGGCTTCGCTTCTGCAGACCGACGCTTCTGGGCTGAATGACTATGCAAAAAATTATAAAGCTCTGTATCCAATCGCCGCCCGCTGCGGTGTATTTGCTAAGACAGATATTCAGCCTCTGATCAACGAAGGGGCTACGAAAGAAGACCTGTCGGCTTCTATTTTCCAGGCCGTTGTAAACCAGACGATCAGTGGTCTTGCCTGCGGAAAACCGATTCGCGGACATGTGGCATTTTTAGGCGGACCGCTTCATTTTTTAACAGAGCTGAAAACTGCTTTCATCCGCACCCTGAAGCTGGATGACGAACATGCGATCACACCGGAAAATTCTCACCTGTTTGCTGCAATCGGTTCAGCCCTTAATTATAAGGAGGATGTTATAACATCCCTTTCTGCACTGATCCAGAAACTTTCCGGCACCATCCACATGGAATTTGAGGTTGCCCGTATGGATCCTTTGTTTGCCTCCAAAGAAGAATATGAGGAATTTTCGGAACGTCAGAGTCAGTATAACGTTATGACCGGCGATCTGGAAACGTACGAAGGAAACTGCTATCTTGGTATTGATGCCGGATCTACCACGACAAAAGCTGCTCTGGTCGGAGAAGACGGTGCTCTGCTTTATTCTTTCTACAGTAACAACAACGGCAGCCCGTTAAAGACTACGATTCGTGCAATCCAGGATATTTACAAAAAGCTGCCTGACACTGCCAAGATCGTCCGTTCCTGTTCAACCGGTTACGGCGAGGCACTGATTAAGGCCGCTCTCCTGCTCGACGAGGGCGAAGTAGAGACGGTATCTCATTATTATGCCGCTGCATTCTTTGATCCGGATGTAGACTGCATCCTGGATATCGGTGGTCAGGATATGAAATGTATCAAGATCAAAAATCAGACCGTTGACAGTGTACAGCTGAACGAAGCATGTTCTTCCGGATGCGGTTCTTTTATCGAAACGTTTGCCAAATCTCTGAATTACAGTGTACAGGATTTTGCAAAAGCCGCTCTTTTTGCCAAGAACCCGATCGACCTTGGTACCCGTTGCACCGTATTTATGAACTCCAAGGTAAAACAGGCTCAGAAAGAAGGGGCAGAAGTCGCTGATATTTCTGCCGGGCTTGCTTATTCGGTTATCAAAAATGCTCTTTATAAAGTAATCAAAGTTTCCGATGCTTCTGAGCTTGGCAAACACATCGTTGTGCAGGGCGGTACGTTCTACAACGATGCCGTTCTTCGCAGTTTCGAAAAGATTGCCGGATGTGAAGCAATCCGCCCGGATATCGCCGGTATCATGGGTGCTTTCGGTGCTGCACTGATCGCCCGTGAGCGTTATCAGGACGGTGTAGAGACCACCATGCTCTCCATCGACAAGATCAATCATCTGCAATTCACGACCACCATGGCAAAATGCAAAGGCTGTACCAACCAGTGCCGCCTGACCATCAACCGTTTTACCGGGGGCCGTCAGTTTGTGACCGGAAACCGCTGTGAGCGTGGTATCGGAAAAGAGCGAAATAAAGAGAAAATCCCGAACCTGTTCGAATATAAGAACAAGCTTCTGTTTGACCGCAAACCACTGGAGGCAGATGAAGCAGTAAGAGGTACCGTCGGCATCCCGCGTGTCCTTAATATGTACGAAAATTATCCATTCTGGTTTGAATTTTTCACGGCTCTGAAATATCGCGTGGTACTTTCTCCGCCATCCACCAGAAAGATATATGAGCTTGGCATCGAGTCCATCCCAAGCGAATCCGAATGCTACCCGGCAAAGCTTGCCCACGGACATGTAACCTGGCTGATCAAACAGGGAGTTCCTTTCATTTTCTACCCGTGTATTCCATATGAGCGAAATGAATTCCCGGACTCTAACAACCATTACAACTGTCCGATCGTAACATCCTATGCGGAAAATATCAAAAATAATATTGATGAGTTAAAAGACGGCTCGATCCGTTTTGAAAATCCGTTCCTCTCTTTTGCCAGTGAAGATACCATCTGCAAACAGATGATCAAAGCCTTCCCTGACATTCCAAAAGAGGAAGTCCGTGCCGCTGTAAAGACTGGATGGCAGGAACTTGCCCGCACAAGGCAGGCGATGTACGACAAAGGCGAAGAAACTTTAAAATGGATGGAAGAAAACGGCCGCCACGGCATTGTACTTGCAGGCCGCCCGTACCACATCGATTCTGAGATCAACCACGGCATCCCGGAACTGATCAATTCTTACGGTCTGGCTGTTCTGACCGAAGATTCTGTATCCAACCGCAATCTGCCGGAACGCCCTCTGATCGTTATGGATCAGTGGATGTACCACAGCCGTCTGTATGCCGCAGCCAACTTTGTCAAGACAAGAGATGATCTTGACCTGATCCAGCTGAACTCTTTCGGATGCGGACTGGATGCCGTTACTACAGACTGTGTCAACGATATCCTTTCAAACTCCGGCAAGATCTATACCTGTCTGAAGATTGATGAAGTAAACAACTTAGGAGCTGCCCGTATCCGTGTACGTTCCTTGATTGCTGCCCTGCGTATCCGCAGAGAACAGAATCTGCCACGTGAGATCGTCGCTTCCAATTTCGACCGTGTTGTATTTACCGAAGAAATGCGAAAAGACTACACAATCCTCTGCCCACAGATGTCTCCGATCCACTTTAACATCCTAGAATCTGCATTCCGTGCAGCCGGTTACAACCTCGTTGTCATGCAGAACGATGACCGTCAGGCTGTGGATATGGGACTGAAATATGTCAACAACGATGCTTGCTATCCTTCTCTGATCGTTGTCGGCCAGATTATGGACAGCTTGTTGTCCGGTAAATATGACTTAAATAAGACTGCCGTTCTGATTTCCCAGACAGGCGGCGGCTGCCGTGCCAGCAATTATATCGGCTTTATCCGCCGTGCCCTGAAAAAGGCAGACATGGAACAGATCCCTGTCATCTCCATCAATTTGAGCGGTCTTGAGAAAAATCCGGGATTTAAAATCAGCTACAGTCTTGTGATGCGTGGTCTGTACGGTGCGATCTTCGGCGATATTTTCATGCGTTGTCTCTACCGTATGCGTCCTTATGAAAAAGTCAAAGGTTCCGCAAATGCCATGCATGAAAAATGGGAAAAAGTCTGCAAAGATTTTGTCTCTTCCAAGCATCCGACTATGGGACAGTTCAAAAAGCTGTGCCGTGATATTATCCATGACTTCGATAACCTGCCGATTACAGATGAGAAAAAACCTCGCGTCGGCATTGTAGGAGAAATTCTGGTAAAATTCCTGCCGGCTGCCAACAATCATCTGGTAGATCTGCTGGAATCCGAGGGGGCTGAAGCGGTGATGCCGGATCTGATCGACTTTTTGCTCTACTGTTTCTACAACACGAACTTTAAAGCAGAAAATCTTGGCATGAAGAAATCTTCCGCAACCATTGGAAATGCCGGTATCGCTCTGTTAGAATATTTCCGCAAACCGGCTGCCAGAGCTTTTGCAGCAAGCAAACATTTTGATCCACCTGCACATATCCAGGATCTGGCTGGTTATGCAAAACCGATCGTTTCCAACGGAAATCAGACCGGTGAAGGCTGGTTCCTGACCGGAGAGATGTTAGAGCTGATCCACAGCGGTGTCAACAACATCGTCTGCACACAGCCATTTGGATGCCTGCCGAACCACGTAGTCGGCAAAGGTGTCATCAAAGAACTGCGTCACCAGTATCCGATGTCCAATATCGTTGCCATCGACTACGATCCAGGTGCCAGTGAAGTAAATCAGCTGAACCGAATCAAACTGATGCTCTCCACAGCAAATAAAAACCTGAAAAAATAACAAAATGCCAGAGTATAAAAAAGCAGAGCCACTATGATAACAAAATCATGTACTCTGCTTTTTTGTATTCTGATACTCTTTATACGCTCTATGAAGTCTGGTCATTTCAAACGATTCTGCTTATTCTTCTGTCTTTTGCTCCGCACGGTTCTCGATTTGCCAGTCGATTGGCTCCAGACCGTTTGCTTTTAAAAATTCATTTGTCTGGCTGAAATGTTTGCAGCCAAAAAATCCGCGATATGCTGAAAGCGGACTTGGATGCGGTGCTTCCAGGATCAGATGCTTCGGATTTCTGTGCAGCATGGATTTTTTCATCTGAGCCGGTCTGCCCCACAGCAGAAATACCATTGGACGATCCTGCTGATCCAGGATGCGGATTGCTGCATCGGTAAATTCTTCCCATCCAATCCCCCTGTGGGAATTTGCCTGATGTGCACGCACGGTCAGAACCGTGTTCAGCAGCAATACGCCCTGTTTCGCCCATTTCGTCAGATACCCATTATCCGGGATATAACAGCCACAGTCATCGTGCAGTTCTTTATAAATATTTACAAGAGACGGCGGTATCTCTACATCTGGTTTCACCGAAAAACAAAGTCCATGTGCCTGTCCATCCCCATGGTAAGGATCCTGCCCTAAAATTACAACTTTGACATCCTTAAGTGGTGTTAAGGCAAATGCATTAAAAATATCATCTGCCGGAGGATAAATTCTTCTCGTATGATATTCATCCATCACTGTTTTATATAATTTTGCATAATATGGCTTACGGAACTCCGGTTTCAGCGGTTCCAGCCAGTCATTACTGATCGGTGCCACAATTTTGCCTCCTTATCCTGGCATTTTACTGCTATATTTTTCTGATTATACTTCTCTTACAGTCTTACCGGTACCTTCCGATCTCGCAGATATTCTTTTACCTGACGGATTTCCAGCTCCTTATAATGGAAGAGAGACGCTGCAAGAGCTGCATCTGCTTTTCCTTCCGTCAGTGCATCATAAAAATGCTCCATCGTGCCGGCTCCTCCGGACGCAATCACCGGTATGGAAACATTTTCTGCAATTGTTCTGGTCAGTTCCAGATCGTAACCTGCTTTTGTTCCATCGCAGTCCATACTGGTCAGAAGAATTTCTCCTGCACCCAATTTATCCACTTTCATTGCCCATTCTACCGCATCGATACCGACATCGATCCTGCCTCCGTTTTTGTAGATATTCCAACCACTTCCGTCTTCTCTTCTTCTTGCATCAATCGCTACAACCACACACTGGCTGCCAAATTTATCTGCCGCCTGACTGATCAGCTCCGGTGTATTGATCGCCGAAGAATTGATGGAAATCTTGTCTGCCCCTTCACGCAGAAGCACCTTAAAATCTTCTACGGTTCGGATGCCTCCGCCGACGGTAAATGGAATAAATACTTTCTCAGCTACTTTTCGTACCATATCAACAACCGTATTTCTGGCATCCGAAGAGGCTGTGATATCCAGAAATACCAGTTCATCGGCTCCGGCCTTATCATAAGCTGCCGCAATCTCCACCGGATCCCCGGCATCCCGCAGATTCACAAAATTCACACCTTTTACCACGCGGCCGTTATGAACATCCAGACATGGAATGATTCTTTTCGTAAACATATCCGTTTTCCTCCTTTCCGATCGCTGCAAAATTCCGCAGGATCTGCAGTCCGACATCACTGCTCTTCTCCGGATGGAACTGACATGCAAAAATATTTCCCTTTTCTACCGATGCATGGATCGTGGTGCTGTACCAGGTAGTCGCCTTTACGATCTCCGGCTCCTCTGCTTTCAGATAATAAGAGTGCACGAAATAGACATACGGATCTGCCGGAAGATTCTGAAACAGTCTGCCCTGATTGATAAGCTCCAGAGAATTCCATCCCATATGCGGAATCTTCAGCCCTTCATGATCTGGGATTCTCAAAATTTCGCCTTTTAAAATACCAAGTCCCTCTACACCAGGTGTTTCTTCACTTCTCTCAAACAGAAGCTGCAATCCAAGACAGATACCAAGAAATGGCTTTCCGCTTTCGGTTACTTCTTTTATCACTTCGTCCAGTTTATAGTCTCTGAGCTTCTGCATGGCATCACCAAATGATCCTACGCCCGGAAGGATCACTTTATCTGCTCTCAGTATCTCTTCCCTGTCTCTGGAAACGATCGTATCTTCACCAATACTCTGCAAAGCTTTTTCCACACTTTTCAGGTTACCGGCATCGTAATCAATAATCGCTATCATCGCTTCTTATCACCTCTCAAATTCAAGAATACCTCTGCAATCTGCCGGAGGATATATATTTATACTTATCATATGATATAAGTGTTACAAGTAAATTCTGTCACTCATTGCTACGCAATTCTCTCCCACATCATCATATCATATTTGCAAAATCCTGTCGATGATTATCTGACATCTGCTCCATCCTCAAGCAAAAGCTTTACTGCATTTTCTTTTACTGCCGTTGTTCGATCCTTGATTTCCGGAGTCAGTTGTGCAAATTTCTCATGAATACGGTACATATGACATTTCTGATTAAAATACACAATCTTCTCAAAAGCAAAACGGATCACCGTCGGATATTCAAAACCAACACCAAGCTCCAAAACACATACCTTTTTATTTACGGTTCCCTGGAGCCACTTCGTATATTTCTCCCACTGCGGCATATACCAGGACTCATCGTAGTCATCGTTTGTCACCACATTGCCGGTCTTGTCGCTGCCGCATGGTGCTACGATACGTTCCGAATCGATTGCTGATTCAAAAATCAGATCATCCGTGTTTACCGTCAGTAAAAAATAATTTTTTCCTTTTAAAAGATCCGCCAGTTTCCGGTAAGCTTCCATGATCTCTTCTTTCCTGGCATTTTTTTTACTGAATTCTGTTCCGATTCCCACCAATACCAGATCTGCCTCCTGTGCGGATTTCTGAATTTCCTGTCTTATTTCTTCTGCCATGTTTTTTCCCTTTCTGTCATTTACATTCTAAATTTGTCAAATATCTTGTCTGTAAACTGTAATATATATCATAACACAATTTCTATGTTGTGCCCATGCCTTATCTTGCAACTAAGATAAGACTTTAAATAAAAAAACCGTAAATAACCATTTCTGATTATTTACGGAACCTGTTCATATACCTTCAAAACCGCATACAGACCATAAATCCTACATCTTTTTCTTCTATCCTGAACCTCACACTCTCGTGCTTGGTTAAGCCTTCGACCTATTAGTAGCAGTCAGCTCCATACATTACTGCACTTCCACCTCTGCCCTATCTACCTCGTCGTCTTCAAGGGGTCTTACTTCTTTCGAATGGGATATCTCATCTTGAGGGGGGCTTCACGCTTAGATGCCTTCAGCGTTTATCCCTTCCCGGCTTGGCTACTCTGCTATGCCTTTGGTAAGACAACAGATACACCAGCGGCCAGTCCATCCCGGTCCTCTCGTACTAAGGACAGCTCCTCTCAAATATCCTACGCCCACGCCGGATAGGGACCGAACTGTCTCACGACGTTCTGAACCC
>OIWP01000196.1_pt1 | contig 94234 bp, 79 predicted proteins | sample 1587661 | NCBI WGS metagenome assembly OIWP01 (sample SAMEA3888899, study PRJEB22519) | human gut metagenome | biome: human gut; feature: human-associated habitat; material: faeces | place: Denmark | collected 2010 | reverse complement strand
TAATTCAGCAAAATCTTTTGGTTTATAATTTGTGATATTTGATGTGTTCATAATATACCTCCATAAGTATATTTAAACACATTTAATATCTTTTTACAATATATTTAGTTACTTATATCATCCTCCTGCGCTTACCCAGCCTCCGAACAGTTCCGGTGCAAGGTCGATCTCACAGGCATCCAGCACATCTTTTAGCTGTGAAGGATTGCTGACACCGGTTACAGGCACAGTCTGGAATGGCTGATTGAAAAAGTATGCCAGAGACAGGGCCTGCAGGCTGTGGCCAGTTTCTTTCTGCAGCTTTAACAGCTTCTGATAGGTGCGAAGGTTTGTCTCGTTCCAGTAGGATCTTTTCATACTTTCTGAAAGACCTGTGATCTGTGTTTCCTTCTCCCGCATCCAGGATGCATCCACCTCTGCATCTGTACAGGAAAGCCCCATTTTCTGAAGTTTTGAAAAAAATCCCATTGCAGTGGAAGAAAACGGAACGGCAGCAGCGCCTGTCTCACAGTGCCACTGATATTCTTCTCTGGAAAACTCCACAAGTGTAGGATCCGGATTTGTATTTCCTCCGGGATTGATTCCTGCAAGACTCCACTGATTGGATACTGCTGTGATCCCTGAAAGATTTCGTTCTCTCAGACACTGAGCAATTTCTTTCAGCCTCTCTGTGCGGTAATTGGAAAATCCATAATAACGGATCCGGCCTTCTTTTTTCAATTCTTCCAGAATATCCACGATTTCCTCCGCCGGTTTCTCCGGATCATCTCTGTGAAGCCAGTAAAAATCCATCTCATCTTTTCCCAGTGTGCGGCAGCTCTCATCCAGATCCATGCGGATATCTTCTTTGTTCACTCTGCTGCGGCCCGGATCCTCAAAGGAATAGTGCGCGCCCTTCGTTGCCACAATAACTTTTCCTTGCATGCCACTCTCTTTCAGCCATTTTCCTATAATCTGCTCACTGCAGTTTCCATGTCCTTTTAGCCATTTGCAATATACATTTGCCGTATCAATAAAATTTCCGCCTGCCCATACAAAGGCATTCAGAATCTCAAAGCTTTTTTCCAGGTCTGATTTATCTCCAAATCCTGCTGTTCCGAGGCAGATAGGACTGATGTTCAGATCTGTATTGTTCAGCTGCATATATTTCATCTACGTAACCTCCCGTATTCATATATATCTTTTTCTATTATAACTTTTTTCCGTAGATCCGAACAGTATATTTCCCAACTATCCATATACTATGGCACAAAAAAATCCTCCGGCACATGCATGCCGGAGGATTCGATATTCCGTTATCTTAACAATATGATTTATTTGTAAAGTGGTCCATAGTTCTTGCAAGCGCGGAAGTCTGCACCCTCTTTTTCCATACCGAATGCGTTCCAAGCTGCCGGACGATAGATATCCTTCTCAGGAACATTGTGCATGGATACCGGGATTCTCAGCATAGAGCACATTGTGATCAGGTCTGCACCGATGTGTCCGTAGGAGATCGCACCGTGGTTAGCACCCCAGTTGTTCATTACATCGTAAGCTGTTTTGAACGGTCCCTCTTTGCCATCGCATCTTGGAGCGAACCATGTACATGGCCATGTGTAGTCTGTACGTTTCCAGAGTTTGTCAGATACTTCTGCCGGAAGAGCTACTGTCCATCCTTCAGCGATCTGCAGAACCGGTCCAAGTCCTTTGACAAGGTTCAGACGGATCATAGTTGCAGGCATCTGAGCTTTTGTTTCGTAACGGCTGGAGTATCCGCCTCCACGGAAGTATCCGTTGTCGGCCATACACCATTCTGTGTTATCCATGATTGCTTTCTGGTCTTCTTCTGTGATATCCCACCACTGTTTCATAACAGCATTGCCGTTTTCATCTTTAGCTTCGCCGTTAGCGTCAAGGCAAGCAGCACCGGAGTTGATCAGGTGAAGGAATCCGCCAGCTTCTTTAGCTACACCTTCAAGGTCATATCCTGTAGCTTTCTTAACAGCCTCTGGGCTCCAGTATGTACGAACATCAGCGAAGATCTGAGCTCTGTTTGTAAGAAGTTTCATGAACATCATTCCAAGTCCGTTGAGAACGTCATTCTCTGTAGCGAGGATGTATGGCTCACGAGCGCCGTTCCAGTCGAAGGATGTGTTCAGCATAGCTTCTGCGAAGTCACCGTTTGGATAGAAGTCTGTCCACTGTCTCTGTCCCTGGAAACCAGCTGCCAGAGCGTTGTGTCCGATTGCTTCCTCGGAGAATGCAGGATCAAGGTTATCGCAGCCGTTCATCAACTCTTTGATGATAACTGCCATTTTAACTACGAACTCAAACTGCTCTTCTTTCTTCTCTGGGGAGAACTGCAGTTCTTCAGGGTTCTTGTCCCAACCAATCTTACAGGTCTCTTTCGCCCATTTGAGAGCTTTCTCAAATTCTGCGTGATCGTAGATGCCTTCTGTCATACGACGGATGATTTCTACCTCATCAACGGATTCAACACGCATTCCAAGATAGGATTCGATGAAATCGGAATCAATGATAGATCCGCCGATACCCATTGTAACGGAACCGATCTGCAGATAGGATTTGCCTCTCATGGAAGCAGCTGCAACTGCTGCACGTCCGAATCTGAGTAATTTTTCTTCAACGTCTGCCGGGATAGATGTGTCATCAGCTTCCTGAACATCATGTCCATAGATACCGAATGCCGGAAGACCTTTCTGTGCATGTGTAGCAAGAACGGATGCAAGGTAAACTGCTCCTGGTCTTTCTGTTCCGTTGAAGCCCCATACAGCTTTGATTGTCTGAGGATCCATATCCATTGTCTCTGCGCCATAGCACCAGCACGGTGTAACAGTAAGTGTGATGTCTACACCTTCTTTACGGAATTTGTCAGCACATGCAGCACTTTCACCTACACGTCCGATTGTTGTATCAGCGATAACAACTTTAACAGGCTCACCGTTGGAATATCTCAGGTTTTCTTCAAAAAGTTTCGCAGCGGATTTAGCCATATTCATTGTCTGCTCTTCAAGAGATCCTCTGACATCGAGTGCTCCTCTACGTCCGTCGATTGTTGGTCTGATACCGATAACCGGATAGCTGCCTACTAATCTGCTCTTTGCCATGATTCATTACCTCCATTTAATTAAGTACTTTATTATACGAGAAGTTTTTACTAAAAAATCTCGTTGTTTCCTATATTTCATAGTATACAATTGCCAAACGTTAATTACTTGTGTTATAATAGCAAAAAACAGTACAATATTCACTTTTTTTAATTATTTTGTAAAAAATCTGTGAACTTATGATAAGGAGGCACTTATTTTGCACGATCTGGAACGCAACGAGGACCGTTTAAGAGGAACTTATGATTTTCCATTTGAATTTCATCATATCGACCACAATCATCCCCGCTACGTGATGTCCTATCACTGGCATGTCGAATATGAGATTATTCGTATTCTGGATGGCTCACTCACTGTCACTTTAGACGAAAAAAGCTTTACGGCCACTGCCGGGGATATCATTTTTGTGCATAGTGGAATCCTGCACAGTGGAATTCCCGAGGATTGTGTCTACCAGTGCATTGTCTTTGACGGAAATGTCTTCCTGAAGAACAACTCTGTCTGCGCCGGATACATGCAGAAGATCATTCATCAGGAGATTTTGATCTATCATCATTTCACTCCGAAATATGTGGACATTTGTTCAACTGTAAACAGTCTTTTTGACGCATTATGGAAGAAACCTTCTGGTTATGAGCTGTCTGTGCTTGGACAATTTTACCACTTTTTTGGTCTGATTTTTGGTAATCATTACTATCTGGAGAGTGTCACACGCGCACGCCGCGATTACAAACGAATCCTGCAGCTGAAGCAGGTCCTGGATTTCATCGAGCACAATTATGCTTCTCCACTGACACTGCAGCAGCTTTCTGCCTCTGTATCCATGTCACCGAAATACTTCTGTCGTTTCTTTTCCGAGATGACACATCAGACTCCAATGGATTATCTGAATCACCAGCGGATCGAACAGGCCTGTTATCAGCTTTCCACCACTGATGACTCGATCACGGAGATCGCATATCGAAATGGTTTCAACGATCTGAGCTATTTTATCCGGACATTCAAAAAATATAAGGGGATCACTCCCGGGAAATATAAAAAAGCATAGCATAGAAAAAGAGCTCTGAAGACTCACACCTGCGCGAATCTTCAAAGCTCTTTTTTTATTATCACATTTAAAACAGTTGTATTACAGTACCTCATTCAGTACAGATAATCCATATTCTGCAAGGCTGTGATCTTCTTCACCGGTACCACCGCTGATTCCCAGTCCGCCGATGATGGTATCACCCACTTTAAGTGGAACTCCACCGCCAAAAATTACGATCTTGCCATTATCCATCTTGTCTACGCCATAGAAAGTTCCACCAGGCTGAGCCAGAACGCTTAATTCTTTTGTGGACATCTTGACTGCAACAGATGTATAGGCTTTCTTAGTTGCCACATCAAAGCTTACAAGAAACGCTCCATCCATTACATGGACGGCGATTGGATTTCCATCCGGTCCACAGACTGCAATAACAGCCTTCTTACCGCGACGTTCTGCTTCCTGTTCGATCTTCTCGATCAGACGTTTGGCACTGGCAAGTGTAATTCTTCCCTGAATGCCCATTCTCTTTAAAACTTCCTGGATCACAGCTTCATTGACTGCTCCTGTCTGATTCTGGTTCTCTGGCATGGTTCTGACCTCATCTTTTCCACCGTCCGATGTTTTTTCTGTCGGTTTATCCACCTCTTCAGCAGACATTTCCTCCATCTTTGCATCGGTATATCTGGCAAGTATATAAAGATAATCTGCCAGCCGGTTCATATATTTCTTAGCTCCGTTGTCCGCTCCGAATTTCACACTGACTGTTGCAAGTGCTCTCTCAGCCCTTCTTGCTACCGTTCTGGCTACATCCATTTCAGCAGACAGACGACATTTGCCCGGCAGGATAAATTCCTTCGGTCTCTGAAAAAGGCCTTCCATCCGGTTGATCTCGTCTTCCAGATATTCTGTTTTAACGTCGTCAATCCTGTAGTCTCTCTTGTAAGGATCTGCCACCCCTGCCATGACCGTGATCAGTGTACGCTGGATCTTCTCCAGAAACTGTATCGTGTCTTCATCCTTCAGCATGGTCTTAACCAGGCCCAGATGGCTGGTCAGTTCATCAATGGTTCCCACCAGCTGAATGCGGTCATCTGACTTGGAGACATTTTTTGTATGGACAAGGCTTGTCGTTCCCTTGTCACCGCCTTTTGTATAAATGTTCATCTTGGCATCTCCTGTATTGTTTACTGGTAACTATTTTACTCTCGAAAAATAAAATATGCAACAGGTTATTCTCCCCTGTAAATTGCTTTAAATGGCATCTTTTTAACTGCTCTTGCACTGTTTGCCCCCAGATTCCGGCACTGCCAGAAACGTGGTGCATTCAGTTCAAATACGTTATGTCCTTTTGGAAGCCGTCTCATCTGCATGGCAATCCTCTGACCACTCATTCCGATCCCCGATCCAAGCATGGAATCTTCTGCTGCCGCATGAGCCAGTTCATCCAGCTCCCCGGATTTTTCATGCACTTCAAACAACAGCCCCTCTTCTTCAATTCCTGAACAGACCTCGTGAAGAAGATCTGAATCAGCTTCCTGTGTATAAATAATGATCGTCGGTTTATTTACAACCACGTTTATCCCTCCTGGGTACTTCCGATATAAGACAAAAGCAGGCCCGTTGCAACTGCATTTCTCGGTCCTTCTGTTCCGCGGATGTTTCCGCGTCCGCATACAATACGGTATTCAGAAAGTGCCTGCATCAGCATTTCCGGTATCTCAAAGTCTTCGGCTGAACCACCTACCAGTACCACATTTGGAATAGAGCGAAGATCATGCTCCGGTGCGACCTGACGAAGCGCACGAATTGCATTTCGTACAAAGACTTTGCGTTTGGCATCTCTTCGTACTTCCAGAATCCGCTCCATAGGAATATCTTCTTCAATACGGAACATTTCATCCGGTGCCAGCAAAACTACATGTCCATAATATCTTGGATCAATGGATTCCTCGAAGAACTGCATGGCTCCATTTTCCAGCCGTAAATGAAAAAGACTTTCCACTTTTCCCATCGGATATTTCTTGATCTGTTCGGCCGTTGTCCGACTTTTAAGTCCCAGCTCTGTCTGGATCAGCATAGTTACCAGTTCACCGGCACCAGCCTGATGTGTAGTACGTACTCTGCCATCCGGTTCCAGAACTGCTGCATCGGTAGAACCGCCTCCCATATCCAGAATAGCAAGCGGAAGTTTTGTTCCAGGAGTCGTCATGGCTCCAAGGGATGCCATAACAGCTTCTACACCGGCAACAACTGCTCGGATGTGAAGGTCCTGTTCCAACCGCTCTGCGATCTTTTGCATTGGAAGATGCGCAGTTTTGACCATTGCTGCAATACCAACCGCTTTTTCCATGCAGGTTTCTCCGGCAAGTGCACCGGAAATTTCTACAGGAGCAAGTGTGTCAACAGCAAGAATATCTGTGATCCGCACATCGTGATTCTCAGATTCTGCGACATCCGCCATACTTGTCCGGATACGCGTCAGCATATTTCCTACATTTGTATTGGGCTGACCATCGATATCCCGGATTTCTCCGGCTTCTGCCAGTCTGTCCATGATCTCGTCAGCGCCTCGATCTATATTTATGGATAATTCCTGCTGTCCATGAAAAACAATTTCACCTGCAGGAAGAATATTCTCTTTTATGTTCCCGTTCGGAGTTCGGATCACAACAGCACTTCTTTTGCCAATCAGACTTTTTGCAATCGGTGTGACTGCTCTTGTCTCATCTGCATCCAGTCCCAGAAGTGTCGCAATTCCATATGGATTGGAAAGCATCCGGATACTCGTACCCGGAAGTGCGACCTCAATTGCTGCCAGTTTCTCCTCCGGCACCTTGTCGATATGTCTTACTTCATCGACGATCGGGATTTTTTTGTTTAATCTGTTCTCAACAAGGACTGCCTCATCTGCCTGAAGAATCAGTCCACGGATATCCAGTCTCTCTTCATACTGATTCAGCTTCGCAGCTACTTCTTCGTAAGAAAATTGTGAGGATGCAACCAGAATATATGGTGTATTCTGCATACCTCTGTCCATATTTTCTATGAAAAGAAGCCTGCCCACTGCCTCACCTGCACCAGCCGGCGTGGATGGGTTATGGCCGATCATAGAAGATTCTGTGATAATCGTCTCTGTAATCGTTTCCATCGCCGTATCACCAATGACCGGAGCCGCCTCATTAAGCCTCACCAGATCAAGCTTTTCCAGTGGCATGCCAATCGCACTCATGGCTTCCTCAAGAGCTGCCTTGATTCCGTGAACATTCGGAAGCGTTCCCTTTGTTCCCGTGGTAATACGTGAAGCACTGGAGAGGAAACGGAAACTTCCATCCTCTCCTACGCTTCCAATACATACTTCAGTTGTGGAATTTCCTATGTCAACACCTGCAATCAGTTTCAACGAAGAATTCCCCTTTTTTCGTAAATTTCTGCTGCCTCAAGTACCAGTTTGGCGCAATGAGGAGCGCTGTATTTCTGAAGAAGTTCCTGCGCCATCAGAATCAGTTCTTTCTTGGTTGAACGATTCGGACGCAGTTTGTTATACATATCAAGAATAATATCATCAGGTACATTGACAAGTTCAGCTGCCCTCTGAAAATTTGCATCCATTGTCGGGTTATCTGCTTCCTTTGCAACCTGTCCCTGTTTTTTTAATGTTTCAGCGGAAATCTTAATGTCATCGGCTGTGACATTTCCTTTTTTTACTTCATCCAGCGTGATCTGAGAAAGCTTTTTGCCGGTTCTTGAAGTAATGGTATCCGCTTCACTCTGTCCTAAAGGATAGCTGCTCATTTTGTACCCTCCCATTCAATCATGCCTTTTTCCGGATCCAGCTGCTCTGTCTCAATAATATGAAGAAGTGCTGCTTTTACCTGATATTTTGCACGTACCATTGGATCGTTGGTACATTCGATCGGTGTTACCTTTTCGCCTTTTACATATTTGGCAGCATTACGTCCAATCTTACGATAGGTATCCAGATCCATCAGTGGTGCCTGTGGAAAAAGCTCCAGATTGGACAGTGGATACAGATCTTTCTGATGGATGACAGTTGTTCCTTTTGACTGCAGACCAATGCCGATTCCGGATCCGGAAAGCTTCGCTGCTTCCAGTCCCATAAATCCTACATCTGAGGTATCCAGCACTTTGACAACTCTTGATGTCATACCTTCTTCCTCGATTCCTGCACAGATATTGCGAAGAACTTCCTCCAGTGGAATGCCACTCATCGTCTTGGTGATCTCTGTCTGGAATGCTGCGCCGACTCCGATCACAACTTCTTTCGGATCAGTGCCCTTTGAGGCCCTTACCGCACCTTCATAAGAATGTTTCGGACGCATTCTTGTTTTTCCGGCAAAACTTCCTGTTCCTGCCGGTGCCGGTGTACTGCTCACATTCTGAGGCTGTGCACCGGATGCCATAAGCTGTGCAACGACCGCCTGTGTTACGGCACGTACCAGCTGCTCATTTACTTCCATGGTGCACCTCCTTAAATATCATTTGCGTTGATTCTGTGAGGAATCGCTTTGATCTCCTCCCAACGCTTACCTGAAACCCGATAACCGGTTCCCGGTCCCATGTAATCGTTTGGTGTATTTACTCCGGACATTACCTGGAAATTTTTATCCAGGATTGCTGCCGTCTGCATATAATCACCGATTACTCTCTGTTTCAACATGTTGAGAATATTGTCTGCAAGAACAGTATAGCCACTCTCCGCAAGCGCTTTGACTACATCAATTCCTGTAATACCTCTCTTCATCATGTCATCTGCAGCCATAAGGTCGGATGCCACATCTCGTTTGAGTGTATCTTTGCTTCCATGCGCATAGGTAACTGCTTCAACCTGCTCATCTGTCACTTCTGTAAGGCCCAGATATTTAAAGACTGCCTGAACAGCTTTGCCTGCTTCATGACGAACACGGATGACATCTTCCTCTGTAACAGGACGAAGACCGCCATCCACCTGCATATCTCTCTGCAAAACATTATAATCATCAAAGTCCTCGGCATCAAAATTGGATCCCGCGAACATATTGTCGTAGTTTGGTTCTGCTGCATATCCGGAGAAAATAAAGTCTGTTCCCGGCATAAACTGCAGCATGGTTCTTGCTGTTCTTCTCATATCGGAGTTTGAGAAACTCTGGTCATTGGAAGATGCACACTCGAGTCCGAGAAGCGCTGCAACCAGATTCTCTCCCATAACTTCACGGATACCCGCCGGAACACCGGCAGCAACACCGATACAGCTTACTGAACCATTCTGGATTCCCTGGCTTCCACAGCCCTTTGTAACATAAAGGCAGCGGCATTCCAGATAAAGCATAGATTTCTTTTCACTGCTTCCCATCAGGACTTCAGATCCGGCACCTGAGGTAAAACGTACCTTCAGACCTCTTGACGCATAAGCAGAATTCAGAAATGCTTTGGAATATGGGGTGTCATCACCATCAATAAATACTTTCTCGGTACCATATACAGAAAGTGTTTCTGCATACGTTGTCAGGCCTCGAATACCAAGTTCCAGTTCCGTTGCCTCTTCCGCAGAACACTGCGTCAGGACACCCGGACGACCTGTCTGGGATCCGATCAGAAGTGCCATGGCACTGAACGGAGCGTATCTGGCAACACCCATTGTTGTCTCTTCTTCACTGAAGCCTCGAAGGGCTCCCTCTGCTGCATCTGCTGCGATCTGTACCGGATCATCTTTCAGGTTCGTGATATGGGCCTGATTTCCAGGTACTTTTCTGGCACGCATTTTCTGCATACCCATCATCAGCTCAACAACATTCAGATAATTAATTACTTCAACCATTTTGGCCGGTGTAATACCGGAAACGATTTCCAGTATTTCTTTACGTGATACATGAATGTCCACGATCTTTCTGGCAATCTCCAGTGATGGAATTGCCATGGATGCTTCCGCCCGGTCCGCACGGATCGCATAATCAGCAATAAACTGGTCCAGGAAATCAAACTCATCGCGTTTCTTTCCGTCCAGTTCTGTGATGATACCATCTTCTATTTTTACAGAAGGTTTTGGATCGTATGGGCTGTGCATTGACACAAATCCCATTTCCGGCCACTCATCGATGAATCCATCTTTGTTGACCGGTCTATGATCCAAAACCTCTATTCTTTTCGATCTTTTCATAGGTCTACCTTCCTGGAAAAGTCATGTTTTATAAAATTAGAAAGACCAGAGTTTCTTGTAAATCTTCATAATATCCTCTTTGGTCGGGGTTCTTGGATTGCTTGGCGTGCACGCATCCGCAAGCGCTGCATCTGCCATCTTATCAATTGCTCCGAAGTATTCGTCCGGGCTGATTGTTCCAATCTCCTGGATTGTCATAGGGATATTCATTTCTTTCTGCATAAACTGAATCCAGTTTACAAGAGAACGAACGCTCATTACCTGGTTGTAATTGCTCAGTCCCAGGATATGTGCTACAGATGCATATCTCTCTACTGCAGGAAGATATGTTTTCTGGCTTCTGCTTCTCTTGTTGATATTCGCATTAAACTCAACAATATGAGGTAAAAGCATTGCATTAGCTCTTCCATGAGGAATATGGAACTGTGCACCAAGCTGATGAGCCATACTGTGTGTGATTCCAAGACCTGCTGTATTGAAGGAAAGTCCTGCCAGACAGGATGCTACGTGCATTTTCTGTCTTGCGTGCATATCACTTCCATCAAGATAAGCTCTTAAAAGGAATACACCACAGATCTCCATTGCTTTTTCTGCAAGTGCTGCTGAAAACTCATTGTGGCCTGTGCTCACATAGGATTCCAGCGCATGGGTAAATACGTCCATACCTGTATCTGCTGTGATAGCCGGTGGTACACTCTTAACTAATTCTGCATCCAGGATTGCTTCATCTGCTGTAAGGTCAGGTGAAACAAGCGGATATTTAACTTTTGCTTCTGTGTCGTTTACGACCGCAAAGGATGTAACCTCTGAACCAGTTCCACTGGTAGTTGGAACGGCAATCAGTCCTACTTTACCGTAGTTATTGATCTTCAGTGCAAACTCACGGATTGCTTTAGAAGAGTCGATAGCGGAACCGCCGCCAACTGCGACAACTGCTTCCGGCTGATAGCTAAGGAACTTTTTAACTCCGTCTGCAATTTTATCTACAGGCGCATCCGGTACTACGTTGCTGAAAATATCATATTCAATGCCGCCTTTTGCCAAAGGCTCTGTGATCAGATCAATCATTTTGCTCTGTACTACAAAAGGATCTGTAATGATGAGTACTCGTTTGTATGGAATCTCTCTCAGACGATCCAGAGCATTATCTCCAAAATGAATGACTGTTTTCATTCCAAAGGTCTTCATATCTGTTGCTTCCTTTCTATGGCTGCATACCAGGATAACGGCACTCTACGCCTTCTTCGGCAAAATGTGCCAGCCACTTCTCAGATGGCTTCCTGTCTGTTACAACCACATCTATATCCCGCAGTTTTCCTGCAACGGAAAATGCGGTCTGATCAAATTTTGTACTGTCTACTACCAGAATCTTCTCACGGCCGGACGCAATCATTGCTTTTTTGGTCGTGCCAAAAGCTTCCTGCGATTCCATGATCCCCCATTCATGATCCAGTGCCTTGCAGGAGATGATTACTTTGTCCACATAATAGGAACGAATCGCATCTTCTGTCTTTGACCCAAGAAAAGCAAGATATCCCTCTTTCATAACGCCACCGGTGGAAATGATATTCCATCCCGAAACATCAGATAATTCCAGAAGGATTTCCATGGAATTGGTGATCACGGTGAGTCTTTCTTTTTCTTTCAGTGCCTTTGCAATAAATACTGCAGTAGTACTCGCATCAAGAAAAATATGATCACCTTCCTGCACCAGAGAGGCTGCTATATCAGCCATCTGCTGTTTGCCGCTTACATTCTGGTTTTTTCGAATATTAAAGGGCAAGTCAATGCTTACATCCTCATTTATAACAGCACCACCATAACTTTTGGTGGCCAGTCCCTCTTTTTCAAGCTTGTCGAGGTCACGGCGAATTGTTTCTTCAGAAACCTCATAAAGCTGACTGAGTTCGCTTACAACGACCCGTTTCTCAGCCTGTAATTTCTCAAGAATTAAATTTCGTCTTTCTAATGCCAGCATTTACTTTGCCCCCTTTTGAGAACATTTATTTTATTTCTTTTAATTCATTAAAGAATAGAATCGATCATTCTCTGATCCGGATGAGCAATTACTGAAGAATCCAGATACATTCCCTTGGATGCTACGAGCTGTTTTGCTTTTTCGATGGAAGCTTCTACTGCTGAAACTTCTCCGGTAAGAAGCATGTAGGATTTTCCACACATACCTTTTGCAATACGTAATTCGATAACGTCTACGATTGCTGTTTTTGCTGCCTGGTCAGCTGCTTCGATGATAGAAGCTGCATCATAGGTTTCAAGGATTCCCAGAGCGCTGATCCCCTCGATCTGTGTTGTTCCATACATAGCCGGGAAGAGAGACTCATGAGGATTACCAAGTACAAAACTGTCGATGCATTTGTCCTCGTAAGTAGTTACTGCAGCGTCAACTGCTGCTTTTACTGCACTTAAATCGCCTGTGATAATTGCAATATATTTTCCCGGACATACGGTCTGTGCCTCGACGATCTCTACTTCAGATGTCTTAACCATGGCATCCGCTGCTGTGATACCTGTGGCAGTGGTTTTAAATTCAATCATTCCGATTGCTTTACTCATTTTCTGCACGTCCTTTCTACTTTGCTGCAATTATGATGTGGCGGTCTGTTACTTCAGTTACTTTACCAGAGATACTTGCATGAATGCTTACGCTTAATCCGTCAGCATGCTGTGCGATCATCTGTCCCTTGGTTACCATGTCGCCTGTTTTCACAATTGCCTGTGCCGGTGCGCCGATATGCTGGCTTAAAAGGATCTTAACCTTGGATACCGGAACTACGTTCTCATCCATCGGTGCATCCTTATCATACTTGGTCAGTCCAAGGCGAGCCATCAGACGTTCTTCCGGAACCTTACGATATTCTCGTGAAGGCTGTACCGGTACCGGCTGTACTCCCTGAGGAGGTCTGATACCTGCTTTGCGAAGTCCGCCCTTCATGTCTGCAAGAAGTGTTCTTGGTGCCAGACTCTGCGGGCAGGCATACATTTCACATACACCGCAGGAACTGCAGAATGCAGAATCGATGTATGGATTTACATCTCTGAAATCTCCGGCAGATGCTGCTCTCATAAAGCGGGCCGGATCGATCGGATGTCCAAGATTATGTCTCGGACAAAGGTCCGTACAGGTATTACACTGGCAGCAGATAGATGCTGCACGTTTTAAATCGATTGCTGATGTTCTCTGTTTTTTCATTACGATCTGATGATCTCTTGGAAGAACGAGAACAGCGTTTGTTGTTTTGGTCACCGGATCTGCTCCGTTGCCAATGCGTCCCATCATAGGTCCGCCAACAAAATAAACAGGATCTTTGGTAGTAATATTACCAGCCTGTGCTACTACTTCGTCTAAAGTACATCCAAGCGGTACTTTAACTGTAACCGGATGTTCAACTTCTGCTACGACTGATACGTATTTTTCTGTTACCGGCTTCTGGGATTCCATTGCCTGGTATACATTGTAGATCGTCTCTACGTTAAATACGATGACGCCCTGCTCAATCGGCAGTCCGCCTGGTCTGCATACACGTCCGGTAGCTTCATAGATCAGCACAACTTCATCACCCATCGGATATACTTCATCAAGAAGATGAAGTTTCAGACCAGGGAATTCTTCAATGTGCTGCTGCAGCGCTTTGATCGTCTGTACATAAGATCTTTTGATTCCGATGATAGCCTGAGAAGCTCCTACGGTCTCCATAACTGTATGGAATGTTTTCATGATCTCATATGCATGTTTTTCAAGCAGCTGTCTGTGAAGTTTCAGCAATGGTTCACACTCGGCACAGTTCATAAGAATTGTGTCCGCCTTGTCTGTAAGCTTGGCATATGACGGGAATCCGGCACCACCTGCACCTACAACACCATTGTCCTGCATAATTTTCTGTAAATCTTTGATTTCCATGGCGTTACTCCAATCCTGCACCATCATCGACGATTCCGACTATTGCCGCATCGATCGGTGCTGTTTCTTCGCCGCAGCCTATTCTTGCTGCGCTTCCTTGTGCCACCAACACATATTCCCCGATTCCTGCTCCGATAATATCGATTGCAACGATCTGGGATAAGTCATTCTTCATATGATGCACCGGCTCCACGATCATGAATTTCTGTCCTATCAACTTGTCACTTTTTCGTGTGGAAACAATACTTCCAACTACTTTACCTACTATCATGTGTGTGCCTCCGCATTGATTATATCTGTAATCCCTCTATGCCGGTGGCGTATCTGCCACCGGCTGATTCTGAGGAATTATTTACTTTATGATGGTAACTGTATTGCCTGTGGCAATCTTTGCTGCATTTGCTTCATCTGTATCAATGTGCATTTCCAGTGTAAAGCTGTCGTCTACACGGATAGCTACCTGATTAAAGATTGTTCCGCGCTCGTTATCTGCTTTAACAGATACGATATCGCCGTTTTTCACTCCGGCTGCCTGTGCATCCTTCGGAGACATATGAATGTGACGCATAGCCACAATACATCCCTCTTTCAGATAGATAGCACCCTTCGGTCCAACGATTGCGATCGGTGCACTTCCTGCGATGTCGCCGGACATACGTACCGGAACATTCATTCCAAGTTTGATAGCATCTGTAGCAGATACTTCAACCTGAGTTGCGCTTCTGACAGGTCCGAGGACACGTACGTTCTCGATTGCACGAAGCTTCAGACCAATGATCGTAACAGTTTCGTTTGATGCAAACTGTCCACCCATAAGATCTTTTTTCTTTGTGAGCTGATATCCTGGTCCGAATAAAGCTTCAACGTGCTCCTGTGTCAGGTGAACGTGTCTTGCAGAAACACCGATTGGAACCATGAAGCCATTGCCTTTGTCTTCTGATTTATTGATGGCATCGATAACCATCTTTGTAATCAGTTCGATGTTTTTTGATTCCAAGATTACACCTGCTTTCTTCCGTTATTGGAAAATAAATTATTTCAGTACCGGAAGGATTTTTTCTACGTCTGTGTGTGGTCTCGGGATTACGTGTGTAGCAACGAGTTCTCCAAGTCTGGATGCTGCTGCGCTTCCGCTTTCTACTGCAGATTTAACAGCTCCTACATCTCCACGAACCATAACTGTTACCAGTCCGGATCCGATTTTTTCTGTTCCTACCAGTGCTACTTCTGCTGCTTTTGTCATTGCATCTGCTGCTTCGATTGCTGCTGTCAGTCCTCTGGTTTCTACCATTCCTAAAGCTTCCTGTGCCATTGTTTCTTCCTCCTGAATCATTGTCTGTTCATTGTTCAAATATCTATGCCAGGGATATCAGCTGTCAGCTTTTATCCAGGGCGCTGATTTTCAGCATCTTTACCGTATCCTCTGTCGGATTCGGTATTACGTAGTGCTGCACTACACCAGTTCTCCGGTTTGCTTCTGCCATTCCTGCTTCCACAGCGGCGGTCACGTCCTCAACGCTTCCGCGGAATTTGATGCATACCAGAAGCGGTACTGGCAGGCTGTCAGCGTTTGCAGGTTTGTTCTTGTCGAACACCTCCAGGCGGACATTTGCTGCCTTGCATCCTGCATCTGCCGCTACAAAGGCTGTTGCCAACCCAAAAACTTCCAAAATTCCTACAGCTTCTGCCATTTTGCTTCTCCTTTATTTCCGGATTCCGGAATTATTTATTGATGATCGCGATCTTAAGGCCTGTCATTGCAAGGTTTGTCTGATGTGCCTCGTTGATCTGCTCAAGTGGGAATCTGTCTGTGATAAGATCAGACATCGGAAGTCCGATTGCTTTTGCTCTCTTAAGGAAATCAAATGTTGTTGCATAATCTCTCAGTGTGTATACCCAGGAACCAACCAGGTTGATTTCTTTGGAGCACAGATCGAAGTGCGGGTTGATTGTTGCATCTCCACCATTGATGAAGAATCCAAGTTCACAAAGTCCGCCACCGTTACGGATAAATTTGTAGATGTTTGCATGCGCATGCGGGTTACCTGTGCACTGGAATGCAAAGTCTGCAAGATGTCCGCCCTGAGCTTCTTTAACAGCTTCTGTAAGAGCTTCGATACCTTTATACTGTGTAAAGTCAACAGATACATCAGCGCCCATCTTCTTAGCAAAGGCAAGACGTTTTGCGTTTCCGTCTACTGCACAGATGTTTTCGATACCCATAGTACGAAGGATAGCGATGCAGATAAGACCGATCGGTCCGCATCCCTGAACAACAACTCTTGAGTTGAATCTCAGGATTCCTGTTGTTTTTGCTCTTTCTACTGCATGGATCAGTACTGCACATGGCTCGATCAGGATACGGGAATCCAGATCCAGATCACTTACGTTGAAGAATGTAGATCCGAAGGATCCTCCTCTGATCAGGATGTAATCAGAGAACCATCCGTTAAGATGTACATCATCATCCGGAAGAAGTCCGTATACGTCTGCTCCACCAACGTTTTTCTTGTTGAGGTCGAACATTGTGATTTCCGGATCATCTTTGAAGATCATACATGTAACAACTTTGTCACCGACTTTAACCGGTTTTCCAGCTGTATCAACTTTAACGTTTTTACCCATTTTTACGATTTCACCAGTTCCCTCGTGGCCAAGAGCTACAGGGATCAGGCTGAATGGGTCTCTTTTGAATTCGTGTGCGTCAGTTCCGCAGATACCACATCCTTCAACTTTAACAAGGATATCGTCATCTCCAACTTCCGGCATTGGGAATTCTTTAATTTCATAGTGTTCCAGAGCTGTCAGCATAGCAACGTGAGCTGTTTTCGGGATAACCGGGTCAGCTGTAGGAGCTGCTGTTGCTGCTGGAGCTGCCTGTGCAGCCGGTGCTGTTCCGGTCATTCCGGAAAGTACCTGTTTAACGATTTCTTCGATATTTACATTGTTCATATCCATTTTAAACTTTCCTCCTGATTAGCGAATGCAAAGGCTGTCTGTCATTACGCAGCGACGTCTCTTTGTAAAGGTGCTTGCACTTGTAAGTCCTTCACCTGTACGGCTTGCAATTGTGAATGTACAGAATCCTTCTCCACCGAATCCAAGTGCAGAATAGGATGGACCGTTCTTAACAAGGATTGCAGTATCGATTGCTTTCGCATATTTGGTAATATTGTCAACGTTCTTGGAATGGATGTGTGCTGAATGACGGTTGCCATGTTCAAGCCATACAGCCTGTTCTACAGCATCATCAAAATCTTTTGCTCTTACGATTCCAAGGATTGGCATCATAAGCTCTGTTGTGATCAGCGGATGTTCCTTCGGTCCTTCGAAGATGATGCAGCGGATATTTGCCGGTGCGTTTACTCCGATCATGGAAAGAAGTGTTCTTGCATCACGACCTACACATTTACGGTTCAGTTTACCGCCTGCCAGAACAACTTCTGTTAATTTGTCCTGTTCTTCTTTGGAAGCCAGGTAGCAGTCGTTTTCTGTCAGCATGTAGTGCATCAGTTCATCCACTACAGAAGATACGGCAACAACTTCCTTCTCTGCGATACATGGAAGGTTGTTATCGAATGTACATCCGTTTACGATGTCCTGAGCTGCTTTACGGATATCAGCTGTTTCATCAACAACTGCCGGTGGGTTACCTGCACCAGCTCCGATTCCTCTCTTACCGGAGGAAAGAACTGCTGTAACAACTCCAGGGCCGCCTGTTGCTGCGATAAGCGGGATATCTTTATGTTTCATCATGATATTACTTGTTTCAAGGGTAGGTTTTTCTACTGTTACTGCAATGTTGTCAGGTCCGCCTGCTTCAAGGGAAGCTTCGTTTACCAGATTGATTGCAAAAATAGAAGTTTTGATTGCTGCCGGATGCGGGTTGAATACTACTGTATTTCCGCCTGCCAGCATACCCATTGTATTGCAGAGGATTGTTTCACTCGGGTTGGTACAAGGTGTGATCGCACCGATTACACCAAATGGTCCCATCTCGATCAGAGTAAGTCCTCTGTCTCCTGACCATGCAGTTGTTGTGATGTCTTCTGTACCAGGTGTTTTGTCTGCTACCAGATGATGTTTCAGGATCTTGTCTCCAACGTTACCCATTCCTGTTTCATCAACACCCATACGGGCCATGATCTCTGCATTTTCTTTGATTTTTTTACGGATGCAGGTGATGATTTTTTCTCTCTGATCCATGGACATCTTCTTAACGATCAGTTCAGACTTCTTAGCAGCCTCAATTGCATCGTTCATATCTTTGAAGATACCATGTTTTCCGGTCGGAGCATCTGCAATCTGCATTTTTGCCATTACTTCCTGTACAATATCCTGTACCATGCTCTCACTTATTGGCATGAGATTGTCCTCCTTTAATGTCTACCGATTATCTGAAGTTCAGATATCTTATTTCATTCCAAGCTGTGCCATAACCTGTTTTGTGATGTTTGCAACCAGTTCTGCATCAGTGTTTCCGGCAGCTGCTGCAGGAGCTTCTGCTTTTGCATCGCTTCCTACGAAATCATACTGATATCCCGGGAACTGTTTGTAATCCTGATTGTGGCAAGCGCCACCGCAGTTATGACAGTTAACGCCGTCTTTGTTCTGGCAGAGGTTTGCAGGATGTTTTCCTGGCATACCGAATTTGCGACGGATTTCATACAGTTTCTTGATGTTTTCTTTATCGAATTCCTTCGGGCCACCGAGCAGTTTGCTCTGATACAGCAGCTGTGCATAGAATTCTACGGATTCCATCTTCATGTATGCAGCGTTCAGATCTGTGCTCCATGTAAGAGCTCCGTGGTTTTCAAGAAGAACTGCATCAAAGTATGGAAGATATTTTTCAAGGTTATCCGGAATTTCCATTGTGGAAGGTGTACCGTACTCAGCGATCGGAACGCATCCAAGAGCGATAACTGCTTCTGGCATAATCGGCTGTGTAAGCGGGATACCAGCGATTGCAAAGGATGTAGCATAAATCGGATGAGCATGTACTACAGATCCTACGTCTGGTCTCTTCTGATATACTCTCATATGCATTTTGATCTCAGAAGATGGTTTGAATCCCGGGTTAGCCTGGATTACGTTACCCTGAGCATCTACTTTACAGATGAACTCTGGAGTCATAAATCCTTTGGATACGCCTGTTGGTGTGCAAAGGAATTCGTTGTCATTCAGCTTTACGGAAATGTTTCCGTCGTTAGCTGCAACCATGTTACGGTTGTAGATACGTCTTCCGATGTCACAGATCTGTTTTTTGATTTCAAATTCGTTTACCATGCTTATTTTCCTCCTAAAGCAATTTGGTTTTTTGCAGCTGCCCGTCAGCTGAAATTCAGTCCCTGGACAACCACTTTGGTTTTATTGTATTTCTAAGGAGATTTTACTCCTTATAAACATGATTGTCAAGAATTTATCGTTGTTTTATGTTGTTTTTATCCCAACAAAAATGTTGTTTTTGTTGTTTTCTTTGTCAACCGCCAATTTGAACATGCAGTGAGCTTACGGATTCTGCCGCTTTTTTCAGAGTCTGCATATGTTCATTGGTAGGTGGAAGGATTCCTTCCATTAAATATGGTCTTCCAAGTCCAACATATTTATCCTGACCAAGTCTGTGGTATGGAAGCAGATGAAGCTGTTCTACTCCCGGAAGAGTATTGGCAAATTCAACAATTCCCTGGATCTCTTCTACCGTATCATTAAATGTCGGGATGACAGGAACACGAATGATCAGCTTACATTTGCCAGAAAGTGCAACCTTACGTGCATTCTCCATCATAAGCTCATTCGGTCTGCCGGTAAATTCTTTGTGTTTTGCCGGATTGGTGTGTTTGATATCCATCAGATACAGATCCAGATACGGTAAAATTGTCTCGATCGTCTCAAATGGTGCACACGCCATGCTTTCAAGTGCCGTATTGATTCCTCGTTCTTTCGCTGCACGAAGAAGGTCTCTGGCAAATTCCGGCTGACAGAGACTCTCGCCTCCCGAAAGAGTAAGTCCTCCTCCGGAGCGCCAGTAGTATGGACGATCTTTTTCTACTTCTTCGATTGCCTCCTCTACTGTCACATCTCTGCCGATCACCTTATCTTCACCGAGAACCTTCATCGTCTGGATCTTGTATTCCTGCGATTCCGGGTTACAGCACCATCTACATCTCAGCACGCATCCTTTCAGAAAAACGATCGTACGGATTCCCGGTCCGTCATGGATCGAATACCGCTGGATATCAAAAATACGGCCTTTTGTCTGTAAATAGTTCATACTTTACCTCTTAGAAGCCCTGCTCCGTTCTTCTGATAATATCATCCTGAAGAGATTTGGACAGTGTTGTAAACAATGCACTGTAACCGGCAACACGAACAACCAGATGTGCATATTTCTCCGGATGTTTCTGTGCATCAAGCAGTGTTTCTCTGTCAACAACATTGAACTGCATATGCATTCCCTTCTGATCAAAGAACGTACGGATCAGTGCAACGAATTTTTCCAGTCCTTCCCTTCCTGCAAGTGCAGATGGATGGAATTTCTGGTTAAACAGCGTTCCATTGGATACAATGAAATGATCCAGTCTGGAAACAGATGTCGCAGCTGCGGTCGGTCCGTTGACATCTTTACCTGCAGATGGTGATACACCATCTGCAACCGGTGTATGTGCATAACGTCCGTCCGGTGTTGCACCGGTCTGTCCGCCAAGCGGGACATTCGCTGATACCGGATAAAGTCCTGCATGGAACTGTCCGCCTCGTGGATTATGGTATTTCTGTAACGGGCGGGTGTATGTATAGGCAACATCTCTCGCAAAATAATCCACATCATCAATTGCATTTCCGAATTTCGGAACTTCATCGATCATATGATGAATTTCTGCAAATCTGTGAACCTGTTCTTCGGATGGTTTCAGTCTCATAACCGTTTCAAGAACAGCTTTTGCTGTATCAGCATTGACCTGCATACCGCCATCCTGCATTCCTTTCAGTATCATTTCAGTCATATCTGCCGCAGACTGTTCATCAAGGCCTTTGTCATAGTTCCATGCCAGAGCCTCTTTGTATTCTTTCATGGAAACTTTCTTATCCTCGTATACAAGCTTGCGGATCGCATACAGAGAATCTGCCATATTGGCAATACCAAATCCCTGCGGGCCGGTGAAGTTATAAACAGCACCGCCCTGTTCTGCAGTAAGTCCACGCTGTATACAGTCATCCAGCATAGAAGCCAGGAACGGAAGCGGACATCTTTCTGCATGTGCCACATCGATTGCATTATCTGCATTGACCATAAGTGAAATAAAGTATTCCATCTGTGTCTTATAGGCATCATAAAATTCTTCAAAGCTTGTCATCTGTGTGACATCGCCGGTCTGAACGCCGATCTGTTCACCTTTGTCCATTCCATTTGCAAAAACAACTTCCAGCGGACGACACATATTAAAGAATGCTGCATCATGCCAGCCATTTGTCTTACCGGACTTCTGAGGTTCTACACATCCGATGATATTATATTCTCTGGCATCTTCCAGTGTCAGTCCTCTGTTCTGCAGTGCCGGAATGATCACTTCATCATTATAATAAGCCGGTAATCCGATACCTGTTCTTGTAAGGTCTGCTGCCTTGATCAGAAGTTCATGTGGTGAACCGTTCCATACACGAATGGAAAGTGACGGCTGCGGCAGAAATACCTGTTTGGATGCTTCAATACACATGAAAGAAAGGTCATTTGTCACATCCTCACCGTATTTGTTCTGTCCACCGACGATCAGGTTCTGGAAAAGGCTGTATCCTGCAAATCCCTTTGCCGACTCTTCATCACGGCACTTGTTCAGATCATTCAGCTTAACCCAGACACAGTCGATGAGTTCCTGTGCCGCTTCTCTTGTGATCAGGCCTTTGTCAAGATCTGCTTTATAATAAGGATACATATACTGATCAAAACGTCCAGGTGAAATAGAATGTCCGCTGGACTCCATCTGAAGCAGCTGCTGTACAAACCAGAAGGACTGGCATGCCTCGTAAAAGCTGGTCGCTCCGTTTGCAGGCACGCGACTGCAGTTCTGCGAAATCTGAAGCAGTTCCTGCTTACGTACAGGATCTGTGCACTCTGCTGCCATTTGGGAAGCCAGTTCGGCATAACGCTCCGCATATTCAATAACAGCCTGGCAGGAAAGGATCACCGCATTCAGGAAATGACTCTTTGTAACATAATTTGCATCTCCAACCTGGCATTTTTCCAGTTCTGCCTGTGCTTTATCTATGATTCCTTTGTAACCGATCGCAAGTACTTCGCCATATTTGACGGTCACATGTCCTACCCCATTATAGAAATAGTTACCTGGTGTAAAAATGTTATGTTCGATAGCTTTGATTGCTTCCGGAGTCATATAGGATGTAGCAAGTTCACTGGATGTCTTACCTTTCCAGTATTTATGTACTTCTCTCAACTCCTGCTTGGTTTCTTCTGCAATATAAAACGGGTCCGCACTCCTCGTTTCAACGGTATCCAGTTCATCTTCCAGCCACTGGAAGGAAAATTCCGGGAAAGTCTGACATCCTCTCGGTGCAATCGTACTGCTTCCAACGATCAGTTCATTATCACGAATAATGATCGGGATATTACGGAGAATATGGGCAAAAGCTTCCGCACGCCTTGTGATCATCGGCTGACCTTCTGTAGCCTTATATGATTCAGTAAGCAGCTTTGCTCTGGCAGATTCAATAACCGGCATATTGGCATAAAGTGCCTTGACCAGCTTCGGAATCCTGGATGACTTTGGAACATCTGTGGTATTAAACATCTCCACGCTTCTCCTTTCTTATGGTGTCTCTGGCACCATAGCTCATATGCAATCAAAAGGCGCTTTGGCCCCACGATTCATATAAAATAATTATACCTTACAGACTTTCATATGTCAACGAAATCCAACATTATTCATCTGTTTTTTATGCGGCTTTTGTTGTGGTTTTTGTTTGTTTTGTGTTGGTTTTTATTTGGAAGATGATTTTTCAGTTGACTTTTGCAAAACAGACTGCCATACTGGAGATACAGAACGATCTGCTGCCGCAATCATTGCTGACAGACGCTGATTTTTTGAGTTTAAGGAGGGATCATCATGTATCTTTCTGACATACATACACATTCCATCGCAAGTGGCCACGGAACCATCTGCACAATTTCTGATATGGCAAAAGCCGCCTCAAAGAAAGGATTAAAGCTGCTCGGAATCACGGATCATGGTCCGGGCACTCTTGCTGCAGGTACTTCTTCTTATTTCCGAAGTCTGACTTATGCTCCTAAGAAGAGATTTGGAATCGAACTGCTTTTTGGAGTGGAACTGAATATTCTGGATATTGACGGGCATCTGGATCTGAATGACGAATTGCTTGGAGAACTGGATTATGCGATTGCGAGTATGCATGCGCAGAATTATAAGAGCGGAAGCGTGAAGGAAAATACAAGTGCTTATCTGAATGCCATGACGCATCCATGTGTAAAGGTTCTGGGGCATTGTGACAATCCGGCTTTTCCGGTGGATTATGAGACTCTGGCAGTCGGTGCTAAGGAGAATGGTGTTATTTTTGAGATCAATGAAGCTTCACTCGCACCGTATGGGTATCGTGGGGATACACGGGCGAATAACCAGGAGATCCTGAAGTATTGTATGAAGTATGAAATTCCGATCGTGCTGTCGAGTGACAGCCATGGAGTGGAGCATATCGGGGATTTTACGTGTGCGGCGGAGTTTGTGCATGAGATGATGTTTCCCGAGAAGATGATACTGAATAATGATATTCCTCGGTTGAAGATGATACTGAGTGAGAGGTAGGAATCTTAGATTCTATAATAATAATAATAATATATATCACGAAAAAGTAAACAGTCTCCTGACTTGTTGACACGCTGCATTTCCGGATTCTTCCCGCGCATCTATCGATGACTGCTTTTGCAAACTCGCACCCAAGGGTGCTCAAACAGTGCAACGCAGCCATCATTAGCGCAGTCAGAATCTACGGAAATTTGCTGAGTCAAAATGTCAGGAGACTGTTCCTTTTTCTGTGTATAGGAATATAAAGCTAAATTAAGATATTTTCTATATTTATCTGAAGATTTTAAATATATGTATATTATTAATTCCTCTTCTCTCATTTTCCGTATCATCTTTGTGGTGCCACCACACCCCGGCGGAGGTTCACGGCCTTCGGCCGCTGCCCCGAGAGGCCTTCCCGGTTGTGGAGAAGCGGAACTGATGAGGTAATCCCCGCAGAGGTAACGAATCAGAAAGCAACACCAGCCAAAGAACAGATAAAGCAAATCTGCTGTCTCGAAAAAATATACGCTACGTTTACAGAACTCAGCGAGGCTTCCGTAAATTTCGTACATGCTAGCTGCGGTTGTGGAGCATCTGTCTGAGCGGAGCGAGTTATGCGGAGCAATCGCAAATAAGCGCATGTATGAAATTCGGAAACGAAGCGTGTTCAGTAAACGGAGCGTATATTCACCGTAAACAGACAACAAACCCTTATCACAATAACTATTCTTTATTCTCTCGTATCTTCTTCATCAGTTCCGCCAGCTCGCTGTATTTCCCGGTTACGTAACCGTAGTTCTGGGCTTTATGTGGCAGCTGGCAGTTCGTGCAGTCTTTTATTCCTGTTTCTGTCATTCGAAAATTCCCGCCACATTTATCGCCCAGTGCATACAGCGGGCAGTAGCAGAACAGACAGTTGAAGTTCTCCGGATCTGCGCCTGCATGACACGGAAAATATTCACATTCCTTATTGCTGAAAAAAGCATAGTGTTTCCCTTCCCAATATGGTTTTTCCATTTACTTTCACCTCGTTATATAAAAAAATCCAGTCACGGCACTGCCGAACTGGTCATCTTCAAAACATATTTCAGAGGATTTGCGATACTGCTCCGGGGTAGACAATGAATCCGTTCAAATATGCGGAGGGAACGAATGCATCCGGAGTAGTATCGCCTGCCATTTAATCATACCCTTTAAGGGGTCGTATGTATGTGGCGGCCACCACGATACATATAGGTATAATTCATACGAACAGGCGAATTCCATAAAAAAATGCCTGCTTCCAACAAGCAGACAACACTTTGGGTTGCGGATACCCTAAGTTGGTTGTTACACTTTACACGGAAGTTTAACCTCGCCATACAAAGCAGGTTTCCTGACTTCAGGATCATCACTTCTTTTCCCCTTCTCATACTATCGTACAATGGGATATCGAAAAGTCGCTCCTCTGTTACAGTGACCGGATCGCTCAGGATTCTCACCTGATTCCCTCTTCTGACTGCTACGCGGATTACAATCAGCACTTCATATGTTCAATATGGAATTATACTGACATCATAATAGCACGATGTCAGTATGCTGTCAATAACCCACATAACATTTTGTCAAATTTTTATCATTTTATTTACATACCGCATTTCTTTCCAACACGCAGTAACTTCATCTGTTTCAAGAATGCCTCTGCATTCTTGCTGCGAAATGCGCGTCATGTAATGCATGACATACTTCTTCTGCGCATCTCTGCAATCCTGCCGGAGGCTATATCAGATGGGGGATTGACTCCCACCACTGATACTGATTTGTTGCTCGCCACCTACAGAGGTGGGAGTCATCTCACATCTGATATAAACTCCTCCCTTGCATTTTCCCAACACCTCACCTATACTGAATACAGTCTGATAAAGCAGTAAATACAACTTTTCGATAATACAGCTCATCGCCAGACAATAAATTGCACTCTATTTTTCAGGAGGTTCCTTATGATACAGGATATTGCACCACATACTTATCACAATGAATACAGACCGGTTGCTCCGGATGGCAGCAGTTTTGTGCTCGCTTATGAAAACGGAAAGAGTTTCTTTCATAAAAATAATACAGACAATTCTATAACGCTTCCCCGTTTCCGCGAACTGGAAGGAAACGTAAGCGACCTGTACAAAAATTATATCTATCTTTTCTCGATAGATGACGAACGTTTTTATCTGATTCCGGGACTGGATACTTCCCTGCTGCCAGGCTATGAATTCCACGAAAACAGAGAGCTTCGTTATGTACAGCCACAGCATCTTGCTTTTGCTTCGATTACCGGATATCAGCTCTGGTTCTGGTACAAAAACCGCCGTTTCTGCGGATGCTGCGGGTTCCCAATGAAACACGATACAAAAGAACGTATGATGTACTGCCCTTCCTGTGGCCGTCAGGAATATCCGGTACTTATGCCGGCTGTGATCGTCGGTATTACTAACGGAGATAAGATCATCTGCTCCAAATATGAGGGCAGAAGCTTTAAGCAATATGCCCTGATCGCCGGTTTCGCGGAAATTGGTGAAACAATTGAAGAAACCGTTCATCGCGAGGTCATGGAAGAAGTCGGTCTGAAAGTGAAAAATCTCCGTTATTATAAGAGTCAGCCATGGTCCTTCTCCGGTACATTACTTTTTGGATTTTTCTGCGATGTAGACGGGGACGATACTCTCACGGTGGATCATGAAGAGCTTTCTGTAGCACAGTGGTTTGACCGTGACAAAATTATCGGTCAGGACACCGACAGCAGCCTTACCAATGAAATGATGATGGTCTTCGCCGCCGGGAAAGAGCCGAAATAATCCAGCTCCAGGTTTCCAAAAGATACATCACATCAAATCCAATCGAAGCAAGCATTGGTTTTGTCGTTGCCGATGATCCAGCCTTCTCGCTTAACGATTATATCAACCTTGCTGATGAAAAAATGTATGCCGAGAAAAAAGAACACAAAGCAACCCGCCAATAACTTACAGGAATTTTTATTATGACACCATATATCACCAGAGCCCTCGCACAACAGATTGTGAATACTGTCAAAGATCTCTGAAAAAGCCTTCCTGGAGAAAACCCTTGATAAGCTTTCTCCGGAAGACCTTGAATTGCTTCGTGTTTACTTTTCCTGTGATGCCGTGCGATTATATCTGGCATTGAAGATGTAACAATTCTATGCCAGCTGACTGATCAGTTCAAGAATCCTGCCTGCACAGGAACGGATTTCTTCTTCTGTAAGATCTCCGTTTCTGTATGCATTACGAATACTCTCGGCATCTTCTGCATTTCCAGGCATGATAATGTCATTTCCTGCCGCAGCACATTTCCATGCAACACTTCCATCTTCCGGTACGGTTGTATTCCAGTCAGACATGATAACTCCATCAAATCCCCACTCTTTCCGGGCAATTCTGGTACACAGATCTTTGCTGTTCGCCGCATGCACTCCATTGACAAGATTGTAAGAAGACATGATTGCTGTCGGCTGTCCCTCTTTCACTGCAATTTCAAATCCACGAAGATAAATTTCTCTGAGCGTCCTCTCTGAAATCTTTACATCCACACCCATACGGTTATCTTCCTGATTATTGCATGCAAAATGCTTAATTGTAACGCCGCATCCCTTATGGCACTGTACACCTTTTGTTACAGATGCTGCCAGCGTTCCTGAGAGGAACGGGTCTTCTGAATAATACTCAAAATTTCGTCCACAAAGAGGATTTCTTTGGATATTCAGACCCGGTGCCAGCCACAGATTGACGTGAAATGCTTCCATCTCAAGCGCAACCGCTTCTCCAAATCTCTGCATCAGATCTCTGTTCCAGGTCTGAGCCATTACAGTTCCTACCGGGAATGCAGTGCAGTACTGATAATACTGGTCAGCGCCCTCATGCTCTTCTCTGTCTACCAGGAAGCCATTCTCCAGTGCCCCCAGTACACCAATTCCATAAACGGTATCTGTTGCCCTGTCCACTTCATAGTGCTGCTGCAATCGGATACCTGCCGGTCCGTCTGCCATGATCAGAGATGGAACACCATACTTGTCAAGAAGTCCTTCTGTTGTCTCACCTGCGGTTCCTGGAACGCGGATTCCTGCTGCCCCCAGAGTACTTGTTGTTTCTGCAATATTTCCGTAGAGAAGCGGAAGCAGATCTTCTGTCATCTGTTCCGTGGCATAAGCTGATCTGTATATTTTTTTCTCTTCTGGATGCGGTGTAAAAATAATACAATGGCTGTTATCTGCTGTTGTTTTTCTACATTCGTACGTTTTCCACAGTTCTTCTTCTATCTCTGCTGTGTTTTCCAGAACACAGGTATCCTCCAATGATACACTTTGTTCTACTTTTACAGTGCTACTGTATTCGAGAGATACAGAACTGTTTCCAGTCCAGATACCATAGGTTCCTTTTTCTACGATCCACTGATGTTTTTCCTCAGAAAAATATGCCAGTTCTTTCTGTCCAACTGTGATCCTCAATGTTTCAGCTTCTCCCGGCTGCAAAAGCTTAGTTTTTGCATACCCAACGAGACGGCGGTATTCTTTCTTTACCTCTGTCTGAGGAAGAGATGCATAAATCTGCACAACTTCTTTTCCTGCATAAGTATCTCCGATATTAGTAACTTTCATTTCAACTGCAAGTTCTTTCTCCGAAGTCTCAATCCCTTTGAATTCTATTTTAAACTCTGTATAGGACAGTCCGAATCCAAACGGAAACAGTGGCTTTTTGCCAAAGCTGTCAAAATAACGGTATCCGACAAAAATCCCTTCTTTGTACTCTTCGGTATCCAGATTTCCATTCAGATAACTGTAATCCTCTGCAAAAGGGCAGTCTTCATATCTTCTCGCACAGGTTGCCGTCAGCTTCGCACTTGGTACACAGTTTCCTAACAGGATGTCTGCAACCGCATATCCACTCTCCTGCCCCGGCTGGGAAATATTAAGGATTGCCTTTATGTTCTCTGTATTTTCCAGAATGTCAGTCAGTTCGATCGGACCTCCCGCATTCAGAAGCAGGATGACCGGAATCTTTTTTTCATTCAGGAAAAAAAGATCTGCTGCTTCTCTTTCACTCAGATAATAGTCTCCTTTTACCCTGCGGCGGTCTTTACCCTCTCCGGAAATACGGCTGAGCACATACACAGCTGCTTTTGCATCTGCGATATCCTTTGCTTCAACAGCCCGTCCTTCCGGAAGAATAAAAGGGTTGCTTGCGTATGCATCAAATGGATTATCTACGTGCTTTGCATCCTCAAGGATTTTTTCTTTCCAGACATTTCGTGCGTTTTTATAACGTTCTTCATAATCCTCCAGCCAGTCCTCGCTGGTAATAGTCACACCTGCTTCTTTCATTCCCTGATAAATGGAAATATTTTCTCTGTTATTTACATCACCGGAACCAATTCCGCCTTTAATAGTCTTTTCTGCCCCACTTCCAAGCAGTGCAATAGCTGAAGCTGTGGAAAGAGGAAGTACTCCTTCGTTTTTCAGAAGTACAATACCTTCCACAGCCGCTTCTCTTGCCAGAGTCCGGTGTCTGATTTCAAATTCAGACAGACTCTGATCCATACTTCCACTGTGTCCCCATACATCTTTCATATATAATCCTCCTGCTAACGTTTGAATTTATTTTATACAACAAAAGAACGACAGCATTCTTTATCCTTTATGCAAGAATATCCTGCCGCGTTCTTTTGACTGATGATAACTTTTATTTTTTACTCTTTTACGCCACCCAGCGTAACACCTGCGATGATATATTTTGACAGGAGCAGATAAACAATAATGATCGGTACGATAGCAACAGTGATCATCATGTAAATCTTACCCATATCAAAGTTCATGTAATCAGCACCTCGTAATGTTGCAATCAGGATCGGAACCGTCATCTTGTTCTTGGATTGGATGACCAATGCCGGTACGAAGTAGTTGTTCCATGATCCAACAAAGGTAAAGATTGCCTGAACTGCGATCGCCGGTTTCATGATTGGAAGTACAATACGGTTGAATGTATGGAACTCTCCAGATCCGTCAATTCTGGCAGCTTCCACCAGTGACAGCGGAAGAGAAGATTGTAAATAACTGTACATAAAGTAAAATACTGCCGGTGAAGCAATGGACGGAATAATCAACGGAAGAAGTGAATCATACATTCCCATCTTTGTGATCAGTCTCAGGAATCCCATTGCAGTTACCTGTGTCGGCATAACAAGGATTGCCATTATAAAAGTAAAAGCAACTTTCTTTCCCTTGAAATCATAAGCATAAATGCCATATGCAGTCAGGGAAGAAAAGTATGTACATAATGCTGCAGAGCATCCGGACACGATCACACTGTTAATGATTCCTCTGAACATTGGAAAGCTTCCATCATTTGCCACACTTCTCAGGTTATCCAGAAAATGTTTACCCGGAATGATAGAAAAGCCTTTCTGCAGTTCTGCATGTGAATGCGTTGCATTGATAAGCAGAATCGCAAAGAAAAACAGACACATAAAAGATAAGAGAATGAGTACAATATGTGCGAAAATGCTCATCACACGTTTTCCTGAATTTGTTTTCATGATCTCGCTCTTCTCCTTTCTTCTTTTGCACGTTTCTTAGCTGCCTTTTTTGAACCATCTGGATCGTTGTCATTGCTCATTCTGTAAACAAAGAAGCAGAGGATACCACTGATGATGAACAGGTAAACAGATAATGCACCTGCCATTCCATAATTCTTGCTCTTCAGATGACTGTTCAGGAACATGATCAGTGTCATGGATGTTCTGTCCGGGTTACCCTGTCCGTTTGTCAGGATCTGAGGAACATCAAACATCTGAAGACCACCGATGATAGATGTGATCAGTGTGTATGCAAGGATCGGACGAATCATTGGCAGTGTAATATAGAAAAATCTCTGAATTCCATTGCATCCATCCAGATCAGCAGCCTCATAGACCTCCACACTTACACCCATAACTGCCGCCATCAGCATGATCGTTGTATTTCCAAACCACATCATAAAGTTCATAAATCCGATCAGTCCTCTTGTTCCCAGAACAGAACCCAGGAAATCAATCGGTGCTTTCAGAACACCCAGAGACAGCAGAATAGAGTTGACCGGACCATTGGTAGAGAACATCGTAAAGAATAATAAGGCAAATGCAGACGCCATGATCAGGTTCGGCAGATAAATAACTACTTTAAAGAACTGTTTGCCGTGGATCTTCATTCGAAGATCTGTAAACCAGCAGGCAAGTACAAGTGCAACCACGATCTGCGGAACAAAACCGATCAACCACAGGATCAATGTGTTTTTTCCATACAGGAACATATCTGATCCCAAAAGACTGATGTAGTTTTTCATGCCGACAAAATTCGGACCTACTACCTTGATACCCGAACGATAATATTCGAAAAAGCTGTATCTTACAGTATCGATCAAAGGAATAAGAGAAAATATCAGATACGCGATAAAAAATGGAAGAATAAATAACAAGCCCCATTTTCCGTAATCAATATTTTTTTTCTTTTTTTTCATAAATGCCTTTCCTTTCCAATAAACAGCAGGGCACTCTGTACCCTGCTGATCTGATCATTTATTCCGGCCACTGTACTTCTGTGATTTCCGGATAACGTTCCATAATTGCTGTTTCAAAGTTTGTTTTTGCTTTGTCAAACTCAACATTTCCCTGGAAATAATCGCTGAAAGCATTCTGGATCAGCTCTACACAGCCCTGATCATAAGCGGAAAGCGGGGCAATTTTGATGTTTTCTGCTACCGGTGCAAAATATTCAAATGGATTCTGTCCACCGAGGAAATCAGAAGCGAATGCATCGTCAGAAGCAGCCTCCTGCATACCGGATTTTGTATTTGTAAAGTCAGCATAGTCCTGGGAAATCTTTAACAGGGTGTCTTTGTCTCCAGTCATAGCAAGGATGATATCTTTTGCATGTTCCATGTTGTCTGTTCCTGTTGCTGCATGGATATAGGATCCGCCCCAGTTGTATTCCTGCGGTGGGTTTGTAACAGCCCAGGCACCGTCTTCGCCATCCCAGTTTGGTTTCAGGGTAAAGTCAATTCCCCATGCCGGGAACAGGAATGCGAATACTTTGGAGTCAGAGCTCATAGCTTTGTTCCAGTCATCGTTCCACTGACCTTTTACAGTTTTGTTCAGATATCCTGCATCCAGCCATTCTTTTGAATCACTTATCCAATCCATGATCTTCTGGTCAACTTTGACCGTTGTGCTTCCCGGCTCTACCCATGAATTTTCGATGCTGTTTCCATACAGACGGAATGTATCTGCATAAGAGGCAAATGTGTAGTATCCTTTTGCTTTCAGTTCTTCTGCTGTTGCTTTTGTTGTATCCCAGTCCTTTAATTTCTCGCCTACTGCTTCCGGATCATCTGTTCCAAATACATCTTTTGCGATGTCACGACGATATACCACAGTTCCTGGGCAGCACTGCCATGTAGAACCTCTCTGTACTCCATCAGTGTCAGATGCTGTTGTTTTTGTAAAATCGTACTGATCTGCAAGATCTTTGTCAGGATCAATTCCGAGGTCTTTAAGCGGAATTGCCACATCTGCATCTTTGTCTGTATATTTATTTACATAGTCTGTCTCTGACAGGAAAATATCTACTTTGTCATCGTCTGCCGCATCCGCCTGATTCATCAGTGCTTCATCCAGTTTCTGCTGGTAAACGCCATCCTGATTCGGGTTAATGACCCAGTGGATCTCTGTTCCATCTTTCAGTGTTGTAACTGTTCCATCCTTTGATGTAGATTCTACTTCCGGATATACAGCTTCCAATCTCTGACGAAATTCATCATTCCAGGAATAAATATTGATCACTTTTCCTTCTCCGGAATCCGCACTTACTACAGTTGCTGCTGAGAATGTTCCTGCAACAACTGCTGCTGTCAGGATTACAGATACAAATTTTCTTTTCATTAAAAATTCCTCCTTATTCAAAGCATTTTTCACTGCTTTCTCTTTGATGATGATACTATATCATTTTTTACATTCAAAATATATTATTAATCTTAACAAAATGTCAGATTCATGTCATAATATAAAAAATCAACACATTAAGGAGTAATGTTTATGGCAATTTCAAAAGACTGGTACCACACTGAAATGGAAAACAATGAGATGGAAATCCTGCACCGTTCTCCCTCCATAGAATACTCTTTTTATAACGCAGTCCGAAGCGGAGACATGGAGACGGTCACTGCAAACTGCAAAAAAGATTCCTTTCTTCATCTCGAAGGAACTGGTGTCCTTTCAAGAAATCCTCTGACCAATATCAAATATCATTTTGTGGTAACTGCCGCCATGCTGACCCGTTATTGCATTAACGGAGGGCTGGAACCGGAGCAGGCCTATCGCCTCAGCGACTTTTATATCTTAAAAATGGATTCCTGCACTTCAGTCCGTGAAGTTGCAGACCTCCACCATATTATGGCAAAAGATTTTACCGGAAAAATGCTTCTTCAGAAAAAAAGTTCTGTTCTGTCCAAACCTGTCATTGAATGCATCAACTATATCTACGTTCACATAAAAGAAAGAATCACCATTCAGGATCTGGCTGACCATACAGGGCTGTCCTGCAATTATCTTTCCCGTATATTCAAGCAGAATCTTGGTGTATCGATCAGTGACTATATCCGTGAACAGAAAATAGAAAAAGCCACTCATCTTCTCAGATATTCTGATCAGTCTATCGTGGATATTGCAGCGTATCTTTCCTTTTCCTCACAGAGTCACTTTATACAGATTTTTGAAGGATATACAGGACTGACACCAAAGAAATACCGCGACAAATACTACAAATCCATGTGGTAGACCAACAGACATGCCACTGTCTCTCCCCGGCATTGAGAAAAACAGAAAACAACCCGGCATTATGTCATTTTACTACATAATGTCGGGTTGTTTTTATTGTAATACTATAGTAATATTATGTGTCTCATCTGAAGACAACTGTTCAATCGTCTCTTTTTTCATGCAGGCACTTCCGTCTGCTCTTTTTTCTATTTCTTTTTCGTCACAGTACGCCTGAACGATCTGATATTCTCCATACTCCTTTTTGTCTGGATTGGAAATGTGAACCTCAAATTTCTTTCCTGCAAATTCCAGATAGAGTGCTGCATTTCCTTCTTTATCAAACTGTTCTGCCATAAGTGCTGGTGCGATCACAAGATTGCCAATCTCTCCTCTTACTCCAAAAGCTTCTGTGATCATGGTCAGCATATACCAGCTTGCTGCACCTGTAAGATATGCATACAGCCCTCTTCCATCACTGTCAAAATATTCAGGAAGTCCTGGATACATATAGCTGCTTTCAAAGTTCATTGCCGCATGAAGAAGTGTATTGAGCACTTTATATCCTTCTTTTACAAATCCCTGACTGTACAGAGCATTTGCATACATGACTGCCATGTGAGAGAAAACAGCTCCGTTTTCTTTTTCACCATAGGCAAAGCCGAACATTCTGCCGAGATCAAATTTCTCTTCTCTGAAATTTGTATTCAGTCGATAACCGCCTGCTTTCTCATCGAACAGATATTTATCTGCACTTCTGCTGATCGCAGCAGCCTGCTCTTTTGTTGCAGTTCCGCTCATGATCGCGAATACCTGGCTGGTCAGCATCATGCGTACACGATCTTTTTCGCAGCACTCTACCGGATTCTTGTGGTCATCATAATAACCATTGAACCATCCGTCTCCACCATCTGTGATCCATTCATTCTTTCGGATATTTTCCATCATCCAGTCTGCTTTTTCACGCAGATTTCTGACTATCTCATCAATTCTGACAATCACTGTGTCGCCGCTGATGTTGTGTGCACACTTTTTGGTGTAAGAACCCAGCAGTTTTCTTTTTTCGTCTGCATTCTCATATAGATCTCTTCCACAGGAAAACAGACATTCCATTTCACTGGCAATCTCAACCCGGTTAATTCCGCTTATGCGTTCCAGGTTTTCCAGGCAGTCTGCAATGTTATTCATATTTCCTGCATAGGCACAGGTAAACGCCACACTCTCACCATTGTCCCACGCCATATCCATGGCATCGTTCCAGTCGGCTCCATGGAGTTTCATTTCATTATGCTCACCTACATCATAAAAAGCAGTTAAATTCTGCAGAAGAATATGCTCCAGAATTGTTCCGAAATAAATCTCTCCGCTCTCTACTTTCTGCTGTTTTCCGTAAGCTGTGTTCCATTCTTCATCGTGTGTTGTTCCTCTTCCTGACTGAAGATCTTTGAAATATGGAACTTTTTCAAACAGAATATCCATATCGCCGGTCTGGTCGATATACAGCTTCGTCGTTCCAAACGGCCAGAATGCATGATCCATCCAGACGCGGGCAATATTATTTCTGTCCGCGATAAATTCTCCCTGTTTATTTCCAATAATCGTGGCATTTGTTCCGTCAATACGAACACCGCCATAGTTGGCAACAATCATCTGACGCACTACAGCCGGATTCATGATCAGGAGTGCAAGACAGTCCTGCCAGAGATCTCTCCATCCCCGTCCGCCTTTTCCATAGTCGTGGTATGGGAGAAAAGAACAGCCATAGATTCTTCGCAGTACCGGCTGAAAGCTGATCCATTTCATATAGTTATCAGCATCTGCATCACCAGTTTCATAAGATACATTTACTTTTTTCTGCCAGTAGGATTTCACCTCTTCAAGAACGTTCTCCACCTGCTCTTCTGTTCTGTATTTTGCGACAGTTTTGGCAATGCTCTCTTTCTTCTCTGTCAGTCCTGCCAGTATGATAAAACCTGCTGTTTCCTGCGGCTTTAGCTCAACATCCGCAAAGCGGATGCCTCCCATTGCCTCTTTTCCCTCAGCTCTGCTTCCTGCCTTTCTGCCTGGCTTGTTCTTTCTTACTGCTTCTGGATTCAGATAAGTACCGCCCTCTCCTATAAACTCCTGCACAGTAGGATAAAACGCCTCCGGCGCATCGCCTTTTTCTGAATATCCATATACAAAATAGGTGGTATGATTCTTCTGATGACCTCTTTCATCAAAAGACAGAACCGGTGTGACTTCCACACCATATTCTGTTGTATTGATTCTGTGAAGAAGCGATGTCACATGACGATGATCTCGAATATTGTCCGCGCTTCTTCCATAAAGTGGTATTGCAGCGATCGGAGTTATTTTTGTCACTTCTTCAGATATATTTTTTATTCTGACCAGTTCAATCTCTGCTGCTCCGTCCACATCAACAAAAGAAGTGATTTCTGACTGAAGGCCATATTTTGCAGAAGTTCTGGTCACTTTCTGCCACATAAAGCCGGCTTCCAGAATGCTTTTATCCTGAGCTTCTGTAAATTTCTGTAATTCCTGCTCTGCTGAAATTCCCGTTGCAGACCAGCATCCCTTACCTTCTATACGACACCAGAAATTTCTGGTACTGCGATTATTGTGAAGATTTTCAATACTTACCGGTTCCAAAAGAAAATGGTTCTGATCTGTCTTGCTGTCTCCTCCAAGGTTCGGAGTGATACTGGATTTCAGTCCTCCATCACCCGCCAGCGGAAAATACAGACCACTGTAGTTTTCCGGACTCTGAATGGTAAACGTTCCTTTTTTATCCTGAAATTTTATATATTTCATGCTGTCTCCTTTTTATGACATGAACAGTTCTACTTCTGTAATCTCTGTAAGTTTTTCCTGAGGAATATAATTTTCTCCCAGTTCTTCTCTATTGACGATCATCTTCTTGAAACCAGATTCCACGTGTCCCGGATTATGGACTGTGATATGAAGTTTACATCCGCGGAAATCTTTATCAATTTCAAATTTATCCCATTCTTTCGGAATAGATGGTGCAATTCGCAGTCCGCCAAAGTCAGGACGCATACCAAGGATACCTTCTACACACCCTACCATAACGGTAGATGCTGTTCCTGTCAGCCAGTGTACATGAGAACGTCCGAAATTCGGGCTTGCTTTTCCCTCTGTAAACTGTCCATAGCAGTATGGTTCCAGTCTTCGGATCTCTGCCCTGTCATTCTGTGCCGCAGGCGCATTTTCCATAAAGTAGCCAAAAGCTCTCTCTCCATGTCCTCTCAGAGCTTCTGCAAGAATAATCCATCCCTGTGACTGTGAGAAAATCCCTGCATTTTCCTTGGTTCCTGCATTATAGATCACAGCCAGCGCACCCTCAAATGCATGAGCATGATATGGAGGATCCATCAGGATTGCTCCATATTCCGTATTCAGTCTCTTATAAACCATATCCAGTGCAAGATCTGCCTGTGCATCGTCTGCAAGACCACTGATCACCGCCCAGCTCTGCGGATTCAGCCACATATTAGCTTCCGGATCTGTGCGTTTTCCGATCACAGCTCCATCTTCTGTAAATCCACGGATAAAGCGATCTTCATTCCAGCAGAGATCCTGGATCAGTTTTCCAAGTTTCTTCTGACTTTCGTTAAGATATTCAATATATTCTTTATCCTCTTTGTATTCTGCAAATTCTCTGAGGATCGTCATTGCGTAATAATACTGCAGTGCTACAAAAGTTGATTCTCCATCTTTTCCAAGTCTGAGACAGTCATTCCAGTCTGCATAAAGACCTGCCGGCATTCCATGTTTTCCAAGATGATTTTCAGAAAATGCAATTGCACGTTTCAGATGTTCATATACGGTTGCCTCACCTTTGTTTGCAAATGGAATCACTTCATCCATGAATGCCACATTGCCTGTTTCTGAAACATATTTATAGACTGTAGGGAAAAGCCACAGTGCATCATCTGCACGATAAGCCGGATGTCCTGTTTCCTGTACATAGGAAGCATCGTCCGGAGTATCTTCATGTCCCGGGTTATGTGTGAATTTTACAAGCGGAAGTCCACCGCCGTTATCCACCTGTGCTGAAAGCATGAATCGGATTTTTTCCACCGCCATCTCCGGTGCCAGATGAATCACTCCCTGAATATCCTGAACTGTATCTCGATATCCATATCCATTGCGAAGTCCACAGTAGGTAAAAGAAGCTGCCCGTGACCAGATAAAGGTCATAAAACAGTTGTATGCATTCCATGTATTGATCATGGTATTAAATTCCGGACTTGGGGTTCTGATCTGGAAGTGAGAAAGCTGACCATGCCAGTATTCGATCAGTTCTTCCAGTTCTCTTTTACATACATCCTGGCAGTTTTTGTAATGCTCCACGATCTCGCCCGCTTCTGCATCACCTTTCATTCCAACAAGAAAAGTGATTTCTTTTGTTTCCCCCGGAGCAAGGCTTAAAACTGTTGAAAGTGCTCCACAGCTATTCTCATTATAATTTCCCTTATTACTGAGTTTTCCCGTGATCACGCCCTCTGGATTGTTATATCCGTGATATCTTCCGAGAAAGCTTTCTTTGTCTCCGCACCAGGAATTCACGTCAGCTCCTGCCAGTCCGAAGAATCTGTTGAATACATTTTTGTTATCAATGTTTTCACCTTCTTCCAGACGATCCAGGTTTGCATGGATCATCTGACGTACACGGTTCCCTCTGAAAACCGTCTGTGTGATATACTGAGAATACTGAAGATTTACCTGATCCTGTTCATAGTTACTGTTATTGGTAAATTCCGCATATCCTGTTACTGTGAGTTCACGTTTTTTCTCAGAATAGTTTGTTACTGCCAGACTCCATACTTCATAAGACTGCTCCAACGGCACATAATATCTTACTTCTGAGTGAATTTCACTGTAGTCTGCCATCATTTTTGTGTATGCTGTTCCATGATGACATTCACTTTTGTACGTCTCCAGATCTTTGCCTACCGGCTGCCAGGATGCAGACCAGTAATCCTTACTTTCATTATCACGAAGATAAATATACCGTCCCGGCTGATCAAACTGATTGAAAATATATCTCAGGATTCTTCCATTTGCTCCGGATTTTGCAAAACTGTATCCCCCTGCGTTATTTGAAACGATTGCCCCATACTCTGGTGAGCCAAGATAGTTTACCCACGGTGCCGGTGTATCCGGACGTGTGATCACATATTCCTTTTTTACTTCATCAAAATATCCATATCTCATATCTCTCATCTCCTGTTCCAGCTATTCTTCGCCTGATTTTTCTTACACTATACCCTATATCATATTTTGAATATACAAAATACAAGCTGAAAATATCAGATTCGTGACATGAAAGTCTTTGTTATAGTCAAAACCTGCGGAATATTACCTGTAAACAATTACTCCGGTCACAAATTTCTTCATGACCGGAGTTTTTTATTTTTACAGAGTTTCTATTTTCACTCTTACATCTGTATTTATTTCTTTTTTGAGATCATATACTGTATTCGTAATCACCGCTTCACCATTGTTTACAAAAACACTGATCTGGTTCGGGTTCACATATGTCTCAATCTCGAACCCGTCTTTCAGCTCCGGTGTCTCAAATTTCACTCTATGATTCGGGAATTTTTCAAAAAGGGCACTTCTGTCGGTACAGATTTTATTCCCTTCTCTGGAAATCACATATCCACCGACATTTACTTTATCCCCATCCTCCAGAGAAAAGCGCAGACGATATCCACTTTCATCTGCCTCGGATGGTTCGGAGATTTCCTTTGTATATACTGCCTGTACATTCGGATGAACGCGGAAATAAATGTGATCTTTCTGCACTTCCACAACACGCGGAATACACATCATTCCCTGCCATTTCCCATCCACCGGTTCCGGCATACGGAGCCATGCTGTCAGGATTCTTCTGCCACTCTCATCCAGAGTGCTTTGTGGTGCATAAAGGTCTGTTCCATAATCAAGGAACTGGTATTTTTCCGGCAGTTTCATATCACAGGTTTCTTTATCAAATGTTACCTGCATGCATACTGTCTGTGCATCGTCTGCCTTACCATCTTTAAACAACTGCATCGGTGAAAAGATCACTACCTGGCTGTTATCCACTTCAAAATAATCCGGGCATTCCCACATCCAGCCAAAGTCTTCTCTGGTTACAGAATTTTCAAATTTCCATTCTTCTCCATCTGTACTTGTGAAGAACAAAAGTTTTCCCTGTTTATCATTGATGGTACTTCCAAGTACCATGTACCATCTGTCCCCGTCTTTCCAGACTTTTGGATCTCTTGTATGGCGTGCATCTCCGATATCTGCATCGTGAATAACCGGAATCACGGTCTTTTTGTCTTTGATGTTATCAAAATGAATACCATCCTCAGAAGTGATCATGAGCTGTGCAGATACAAAATGTTCATCCACACATAAATTGATATCCTCCGGATTTTCTGTAAGATAATTCACACCTGTATAATACAGCTGCATTTTTCCGTCTTCTTCAATCGCACTTCCGGAAAAACATCCGCTCCGATCATCCGTTTTGCTCGGAAACAGTGCAATTCCCTGTTCTTCCCAGTTCACCAGATCTCTGCTGACAACATGTCCCCAGTGCATCCGTCCCCAGCGCGGCCCATACGGGAAGCACTGGTAAAACAGATGGTACATGCCTTTATAATATATAAAGCCATTCGGGTCATTCATCCAGTAGTCTTTCGCTTTTACATATATTTTCTGCATATTCTGCTCACTTTCTTATTTTTCTATGAATGGATTAATTACTTCCATCGCTTTTTCTGCTTCTGCACCTTCTGCATGAATTCTCAGATCTACCGCTTTTGACAGATCCACACTGAAAATTCCCATGATTGATTTCGCGTCAATCACATATCTTCCGGAAACAATATCCATATCACAGTCCAGACGTGTCACAGCATTGACAAAATCTTTTACTCTTTCTATTGTTCCTAAAAAAATCTTTACTTCTCTCATTATCAACGTCACTCCTATAAATAATTCATCTCAGTTTCTTTATCAAAGAAATGAATTTTGGATGGCATAAATACAAATTCAATTTCATCTCCAACCTGGCTGATCTCATATTTAGAAACTCGTGCAACTGCCTGGCAGCCTCCGAACTGGAAGTACAGGTTATTCTCATTTCCCATGACTTCTGTATCTGTGATCACAGCTTTCATTTTATTTTCTTTATAAAGTTCCAGGTTCTGCGCATCCATTTTAAGATCCTCTCCACGGATACCAAGTGTCATCTCGCCTTCTTTACCATTCAGTTTCTTAAGAATAGCTTCCGGAAGCATCAGTTTATTTCCGTCTTCAAATGTTACTTCGTTTCCTTTTAAGGTAACATCAAAGAAGTTCATCTGAGGAGATCCTATAAATCCTGCAACAAATTTGTTTACCGGATGATCATATAATTCCATTGGTTTTCCAACCTGCTGGATCACACCCTCTTTCATGATAACGATACGATCAGCCATAGTCATGGCTTCAACCTGGTCATGTGTAACATAGATCGTCGTTGCACCCATTTCACGATGCAGCTTGCTGATCTCTGTTCTCATGCTGACACGAAGTTTTGCATCCAGATTGGACAGTGGCTCATCCATCAGAAATACCTTCTGATTTTTTACGATTGCACGCCCCAGTGCCACTCGCTGTCTCTGACCTCCAGAAAGATTCTTCGGTTTTCTGTAACGGAATTCCTGCAGTCCCAGGATATCAATTGCCCAGTCTACTTTTTTCTTGATTTGGTCTGCTGGCATCTTCATGTTCTTCAGCCCGTATCCGATATTTTTTTCTACGGTCATATGAGGATACAGAGCATAGTTCTGGAATACCATCGCAATACCACGGTCTCTCGGTGCTGTCTCGTTCACTCTTTTGCCGTCAATATACAGATCTCCTTCTGTAATCTCTTCGAATCCGGCAATCATACGAAGTGTTGTGGATTTTCCACATCCAGACGGTCCTACAAATGCGATAAATTCTTTTTCTTCTATATTAAGATTAAAATCATCTACAGATTTGTGTTCTGCTCCTGCATATTTTTTTCCGATATGTTTAAATTCTATAAAACTCATAATTCATTAACCCTCCTTGGAACCAGTTGATGTTACACCTTCTACAATCTGTTTGGAGAACAGTGCATAAATAATAATAACAGGGATTGTGATCAGTGTGATTACTGCAAGTGTCTGTCCCATTGTTGTATTGTCATTGGATGTTATGGAGTTCAGACCAATCTGCGCGGTCAGAAGATCACTGGATGTAAATACAAGTGACGGCCAGAGATAGTCATTCCATACTCCAAGGAATGTAAACACACTGACAGTTGCAACGACTGTCTTTGACATTGGCAATACCATGGTAAAGAAATATTTTACCGGACTGCAGAAGTCAAGCTGTGCCGCCTCATAAACATCATCCGGCAGACTTACGAAAACCTGTCGGAACAGAAAGATATTAAACGGATTCACGATCATTGGAAGTACATATCCAATCACGGTATTCAGTAGTCCTGCTTTTGCAATGATCAGAAAGTGTATCGTGATAACGGTTTCTGTCGGTACGATCAGAAGCATCATGATGATCAAAAGCCACTGGTCACGGAATGGAAAGTTGATCTTTGCAAGTGCATAGCCTGCAAGTCCATTTACAATAACCCCAAGTACGATCAGCAGTGCCGCATATCCCAGAGTATTAAGCATGTAACGAAGGAAATTGGTATCTGTCAGAATCGTAATATAGTTTTCAAAATAATTTCCATTTAAAGCAGGAGGAATAAATGCTGCTATGGAATTCATATCTGCTGTGATCGCTGCATCTGGTTTAAAGGAATTTGCAAGCATCCAGATCACCGGAAACAGGAAGAATATGGAAAGTACCAGCAAAATAACTGCCAGTATCCAGTTAATTGTTTTTTGCTTTTTTGTTAACATGTTTTTTCTCCTCCTTTCCTTTGGTCAGTACATTCTGTATAATTGTCAGTATGACAACAAATATAGTGAAGACAATTGCCATTGTTGATGCAAGTCCCATCTCCCAGTTCATTGTACCGGTTTCATAAATATCATATACAAGTGTGTATGTTGAGTGATCCGGTCCTCCACCTGTCATGACCATCGGCTGTACCAGCATACGGAACGCACCGATTGTAACCGTGATAAATACAAACACACAAAGTGGTTTCAATTCTGGAAGTGTGATATCTTTAAATTTCTGCCATGCGCTTGCATGATCCATCTCAGCTGCTTCATAAAGCGCCGGGTTAATGTTCTGGAGTCCACCAAGGAAAATGATCATCTGATATCCGACACCCTGCCATACACTCATAACTGCGATGGATGGAAGTGCCTGTTTCGCACTGTGAATAAATGGCTGTGCACTGATCCCCAGATGAGCAAGCAGTGTATTCAGGATTCCTTCCGGACTGTAGATATCCATCCAGAGTGTAGATACAACTGCCAGCGACATAACAACCGGAATAAAAAATGCCACTTTGAAGTATTTCTTACAATGTGTGACTTTGTTTATCGCAAGTGCCAGAACAAGTGCTCCGATGCACTGACACGGTACAATAATAAGTACAAATTTTACCGTGTTAAAAAATGATTTTACAAATAATTCGTCTTTAAAAATGTTTATATAGTTTTCCAGGCCTACAAAGTGTGTCATATCCGGATTCAGTGCAAAGTAATCGGTAAAACTGAACACCAGTGTCAGCACCATCGGCAGAAATAAAAACAACGTAAGAAGTACCAGTGCCGGGCCAAAGAAAGCCATTCCTAAAATTGATTCTTTTTTCTTCATTATTCTCTCGTATAACGTTCCAGTTTCGCGTTAATCCTTTCTACAGATTTATCCAGTTCTGCCTGTGCATCTTTACCGCCCAGTCCAACACTTTCAAGTGCCTGCTGGAAAGATGTACTTACCTGTGGATATACAGGAGTCTTTGGTCTTGGGTGTCCATATTTACTCAGCTGCTCGTACAGTGCTTTGTAATTTTCGTCTGTCTGGAATACATCGATCTGTTCAAATGCTTTATATGTAGACGGAAGTGATTTTGCTTCATTCCAGATCCTTACACCACTTTCCACACCACTCATCCATTTGACCAGCTCTGTTGCACCTTCAATATTGTCTGTTTCTGAAGATGCTGCAAATGCCCAAGAGCCTGTCGGTGTATATCTTTCACCATCCCAGTCATCACCAACTACATAAGGTGCAACGCCAAGATTCACATCCGGATAGTTCTCGTAGATTGTGTTGACTTCCCACGCACCGTCAAATTTGAAAGCTGCTCTTCCACTTTCAAACAGATTCTCGATCGGAGCTTCGGACATGTATTTGTTCTCTACGATCTGGTGGAAATAATTCATAACTTCAACATTCTTTTCTGAATTGAAATATCCGTCCACTGTCAGTCCGTCTTCGCTTACCAGGTCTCCACCATTTGCCCAGATAAATGGGGCATAATAATAAATACTTGATTCACCTACCGGGAATGTCATGTCGATCGGGTAGCCTTTCTTCTCATCCATCAATGGCTTCAGTTTTTTCAGAATATCCATAAATTCAGTCTGTGTCCATGGATGATCGGCATCTGGTACCTCAATTCCGGCTTCCTCAAGAATATCTTTATTGTAATAAAGACCTACACTGGATTCCATTACTCCAAGTGCATACAGCTTATCATCATAAGTTCCCTGTTCAAGAATAGATTCGAGATATTCACCTCTCTCATCTTCTGTCAGATCTGCCAACGGCTGTATGATGCCGTTCTCTGCATATGCTGCTACATTAGGTCCGTCCAGAGTAAGAACATCCGGAAGGCCACCTGAGAGCACTGATGAATTTACCTTATCTGAATAGCCGCCACCACTGTCGTTTCTAGGAATAAATTCAATATCTGCAAAATATTTACCATTATATTTCTCATTAAAGCTGTCTACAGATTCCCTGTAAACCTGTCCTTCCGGAGTATCTTCAATACTATGCACCCAGATTGAAAGATATTGTTCTCCTTCATCATAGCCTGCCACATCGCCAGGCTTTACTTCTTTTTTCTGACATCCTGTCAGGCTGACTGCCATAGCCAGGCCGGCAAGAAGAATCAGTTTTGCTTTTTTCATGTTCTCCTCCTTTTCCATCTTTCCGTTCTTCGTGACCGGTAAAGTAACCGGTTACTTTATGCATTGATAATAGCATATACTCATTTTTACGTCAAGTATTCTCTTACATTTCATTGATTTTTACAATTTTAATATATAAGTTTTGTAAAATCTGTACAGAACCGGTTACTTTACCAATTCTGTTACTGGTTAACCTTGTTCTGACTCTCTTTTTCTGTTATACTAAAATTACAATTATTACTGAGTTTTACTGAAAGGAAACTACCATGGGCAAAAAAAATATAACCTTCAATGACATTGCCAAATATACTGGTTTCTCAAAAACCACTGTTTCCAGATATTTCAACAATCCTGATTCCCTCACATTGAAGAATCAGCAGATTATCTCGGATGCACTTGATAAACTAAACTATCAGGAGAATAAAGTTGCCAGGATCCTGGCAAACGGGAAAACCGAATTTATCGGTGTTATCATTCCAAACCTTTATTTACATTACTATTCTGAAATGCTAAACCAGATACTGAAAACTTATGATACCTATGGCTACAAATTTCTTGTTTTTACCGGTGATGATCATAAATCAACTGAACGCGAGTATATTCAGGAACTTCTTTCTTATAAAATAGAAGGAATGGTCATTTTAAGCCATACCATTCCTTCCAGAGAGCTCGCCTCCTACAATCTCCCAATTGTAACGATCGAGCGTGAAGATCAGTTTGTGAGCAGTGTCAATACGGATAACTATATGGGTGCGGTGCAGGCAACCAGTCTCCTTGCAAAGACCGGAGCAGATATTCTGATCCACATCAATGTTGAATTATCTCCACAGATTCCATCCTATGGCCGTATAAAAGGCTTTTCTGATATCTGCGAGGAATATCAGATTCCACATGAACTGATTCTCACAGATACCGGCCACAGTTATGAAGAAAGTTCTCTGATTCTCAAAGATTTGCTGGAAACAATTGATTCTAAATATCAAGGCAAAACAAAGGGAATTTTTCTTCCAAACGATACATTTGCCAACATCATGCTCAATCATGTGATTCAAAAGTATGGACAGCTTCCAGATGACTACAAGATCATTGGTTTTGATGATTCTCCAGTTTCCAGAGAAGCTATTGTTCCGATCAGTACTGTCGGACAGCAGATTGACAAGATTGCCGCATCTGCCATGAAAATCCTGCATGAACAGATTACAGAAAGACACAAAAGAAAACCGGCTCTGTCTTCTGAACCGGTTCACAAGATCATTCCTCCAATTCTGATCAATCGAAAAACAACCGAACCTTCTCATTGAAATCTGATACTTTTTATAAATAACAAAAACGCTGCAAAAAATGAATTTTAATTCACTTAATGCAGCGTTTTGTTTGCCAAACAGACGGGCGCCGGGCAGTTCCCGTCATCATGCATTTCTGAAACGACTCAAAAATTCCTTCGTCATCTCATTTTGTGGATCTTCAAAGATCTGCTGTGAAGTTCCCTCTTCTACAATAACTCCATTACCCATAAAGATTACATGCTTTGCCACATCCCGGGCAAATGCCATCTCATGTGTGACAATGATCATTGTCAGTCCGTCTTTGGCAAGCGTTCGCATAACCTCAAGGACTTCTCCGACCATCTGCGGATCCAGGGCTGAAGTAGGCTCATCAAAGAGCAGGATCTCCGGTTCCATGGCAAGCGCTCTGGCAATTGCTACCCTCTGCTTCTGACCTCCAGAAAGCTGCTTCGGCTTTGCATTGATATATGGAGCCATACCAACCTTCTCAAGATACATCATTGCGTTTTTATGGGCTTCTTCCTTGCTCTTTTTCAGGACTTTCTCCTGCCCCACCGTGCAGTTTTTAAGAACTGTCATGTTATTGAACAGGTTAAAGTTCTGAAACACCATACCAACCTTTGAACGATATTCCGGCACATTCACATGCTTATCCATGATGTTCGTTCCATGGTATCTTATCTCTCCTGAGGAAGGTGTTTCCAGAAGATTCATGCAGCGCAGCAGCGTGGATTTACCGGAACCGGAAGGGCCAATGATACAGGTAACATCCTTCGGCTTCACTGAGAAATCGATATCTTTCAGAATCTCATTATTTCCAAAAGATTTTCCCAGATGCTGTACTTTCAGAATTGTCTCACTCATTCTCTGCTGTCCTTCCTTTCTTTATAAGAGTACATTCCGCTGGTATGTGTCAGAGTATCAGCGGTTGCAAGATCATAATTATCCGGTCCGTCCATCTTGTGTTCGATCACACGCAGGATTCTGGAACAGGTAAATGTCATGATAAAATAGATAACCATTGCAATTGTGAAGGACTCAAAATATGTATACAGTGCTCCTGCAACACCTTTAGTCGTGTAAAAGAGCTCTACTGTACCAATGATTGAAAGTACACAGGTATCTTTGATATTGATGATCAGGTTATTTCCGATCTGCGGCATGATATTTCGCAGGGCCTGCGGAAGTATTACATTTATCATCGTCTGAACATGTGTCATGCCGATTGCCTTGGCGCCTTCTGTCTGTCCGGGATCGATGGAAAGAATACCACCTCGAACTGTCTCTGCCATGTATGCCCCTGTGTTGATCGATACAATAAAGATTGCTGCAAACCACATAGACATATTGATGTTAAATAGATAGGCACTTCCGAAATAAATAAACATTGCCTGGGCCATCATTGGAGTCCCACGAAAGAACTCCACATAGCAGGCCATAATAAATTTGACAACTTTGATAATTACTTTTTTGGCTGTTGAATCATTTTTGTCCACCGGGATCGTCTGCACGATACCAACCAGAAAACCAATGATACATCCAAAAAGTGTTCCTACCAGCGCCAGCCACATGCTGACACCGGCTCCCTTCAGGAAAGAAGGACCATATTGCTGAAGAAGATATATAATTCTTCCTCCAAAACTCTCAGGCAGCATTTCGCTCCTCCTTTATGATTCTGAAAGTGGCTGTACGGAAATAGCCTCATCCATCATTTTATTATAATCATCTTCGGTCATATCTTTAAGCACGCCATTGATCGCATCCTTAAGTTCATCGTTGCCCTTCTGTACTGAAATACCAATATTGATATCTTCATCAGATACTTCAAATGCTCCGTCTGTTCCACTGAAGTCCAGCAGTTTGAAATCCGGATATGCTACGCATGCAGCCTTTCCTGTAGGCATGTCAGTGACAACTGCATCACATTTGCCGGATTCAAGAGCAACCAGCATTGCCGGTGCACTTTCTTGCGCCGGAAGGATATCAGCATCTGGAATCTGAGGCAGGCAGGAATCATACCAGATCGTATTCTGCTGTGATGTCACTGTAGCTCCTTTAAGGTCTTCTACGCTTGCTGCGTCCTTGTAATCTCCATCATTCTTAACCAAAGTGATGATGGATGCATAATAATATGGATCTGTGAAATCAACCATCTGCTGACGTTCTTTTGTAATAGACTGTCCTGCAATAACACAGTCAACCTGACCGGACTGTACTGCCGGTACAAGAGAATCCCAGTCAAGCTTTACGATTTCAAGATCATAGCCTAATTCATCTGCAATTTTCTTTGCCATCATAACATCATATCCATATGCGTAATCGGAGCTTCCTGAAATCTGCACTGCACCGTTGGAATCATCCGGCTGTGTCCAGTTATAAGGTGCATATCCGCATTCCATCGCAACTTTCAGAGTTTTCTTATCATCCGCACTGACGCTCTGAACGCCTGCAATGCCACAGGTCATAGATGCTGCTACAGCAGCCACTGTCAACATTCTCCACATTTTACTCTTTCTCATTTTCGTTTCCTCCTGAAATGTATATATTTTTTTCATCCATAACAAAAAAAGAGCGCACGGAAGTATGAAGTGCTCCGTTGCGCTTTAAGTCATATTAATACTTTTTCTTTTAAAAGTCAAGAAAAAAAAGCAGCTCCCGAAGGAACTGCCCTGAAATCATATTTATGAAGGTCTTCTTACAGACAGGATTGTTCTGTAAGCAGCGTTGTTGCTGATCTTAATACCATCTCTGGAGTTGGATGCATGTACGATCTGTCCGTTACCCATGTAGATTGCAACATGTCCGCCATAGCAGATCAGGTCTCCTGGCTGTGCATCTGCATAAGAAACTTCTGTTCCCCAGTTCTGCTGCTCATAAGATGTTCTCGGAAGGCTGTAGCCAAACTGAGCATATACACTCTGTGTAAATCCAGAGCAGTCAGCTCCACCTGTAAGACTTGTGCCACCCCATACATATGGGTTTCCAACAAACTGTGTAGCATAATCTACGATTGAAGATCCTGAACCACTGGATGAAGAACTGCTGGAGCTTGAAGAGCTGGATGAAGTATCTACTGTATCCGGATCAACTGTGTTGTCACTGTCAATCACATTTCCATATTCATCATATTCTACATCACTGCTTCCACTGCCTTCTGTAGTTGTTTCTGTTGTAGTCTGGCTCGGATCGACCTCGTTTCCATCTTCGTCATATACAGTATCTCCGTTTTCTGCTGCTTCTGAAGCATCAACTTCGTTACCGTCTTCATCATATACTGTCTGATCTTCCTGTTCCTGCTGTGCAGCTTCTTCCTCGGCTGCTGCAGCAGCTGCAGCTGCTTCAGCTTCTGCCTGACGTCTTGCCTCTTCTTCGGCTGCAATACGTTCTGCTTCAAGCTGTTCAATCTCTGCCTGCTGTTCCTGAATCAGGTTTGCATATTCATTTGCCATTTCCTGTGCATATGCAATTTCATTATCACAATCTGCAGAATTTGCTTTCTTTGTATCAATCTGATTCTGAAGATCTACAGACTGTGCTTCATATTCCTGTTTCATACCTTCCAGTTCAGCTTTTTCCTGCTGATACTGATTTCCAAGGTTTGTTACCTGTGTAATTGTGTTTGCATATTTTTCAAGGCTCTGTCTGTCATAATCATACATTTTCTGAGTATACTCAGCTTTTGTAAGAAGATCAGAAAGATTATCTGCACTCATCATCATCTGGAACCAGGCTTCATTTCCACCTTTTTCGTACAGATACTGGATACGCTGTTTCATTGCTGCGTACTGTTTGTCTTTGGCATTCTGTGCCTTCTGCAGATCAGCCTGTGTCTGCTGAATGTCTGCTTCTTTATTACTGATATCCCCTTCCAAGGTCTGAATGGAAACCATGACATTCACAAGATTTGCGTCCAAGGAGTTGATCTCATCCTGTAACTGCTGCTTAGCGGAGTAGAGCTGATCAATCTGAGCATATGTAGCATCAAGCTGTGCGCTTGTAGCTGCCTGTTCCTCTCTCAGTTCGTCTTCTCTTGACGCGCTTACACTGACAACCTGAGTTGCTGTCATCATTAATGCTAACGTCAGGCAAACAATTCTTTTTTTCATGTTTCTCACCTCATAATCATTTTAACTCTATTTTGTAACAATTGTGAAATATCTTTCTTAAGTTCTTATACATATTAACACAAGGTTCTTTTGATTGCAAGAGTAAATCGATAAAAAGTTTAATATTTTGTAACATTTATTAAAAACTCCGCAAAAGAAAGGAGAAGTTCCCGTGTCTGGAAACTTCTCCGTAACATTTCATTCTTATTTAAAATCCAAACAATTCCCGAAGAATTACATCTGCAGTCTTGTTCTTAAAGTTATCCGGATCAGAAAGAGTGGAGCTGTACCATCTCATATAATTTCCTCTTCGGATGTAGTTACCGCAGGATGGACGATAGGTATACTTCTTAAATCCTGCATATCTGGACATGTATTTATTTGCAAGAGCTACTGCCTGGCTGTCATAATCACCATCCGGTGTACAGGTTCCTGCAATCTGGCATCCTGCATTAGGAGTGGAATGAACGATCACGGCACTCTTATCGGAACACTGTCCAAGAACGATCCATGTATGACCGTCATCATATCCGATATCACCAGGATATACTTTCCATCCTGTTTTGGACAGATAGTTCTGGTTCACATAAGTTCCCCATTTTAATGTATTCTTATAGTAACTGCCAATTTCTCCTGATACAACCGTATAGCTATTTCCATTTCTCATAACCTGCTGTGCTGCCCATCCTACAAATCCGGAACAGTCAAGTCCTTTTGCTCTGTTTGCAGTACTCAGATCACGATAATTATTATAGTCATAACTACTTGTCTGGCTGAGATAAAAGCTCTGCCAGGTCGGGCTGACACCGATTCTTGTGGAATCATACCAACCGCCGCCCCAAATATACAATGCCTGTCCAACCGGTTTCAATGCCCCGGCAAGATAATTCTTGAGCGTTTTGATCCCGGTCTGCTCAACCGGTTTCGGATCATTTGCAAAATATGCATTGTTTGAGCTATTGCTGCTGTCCCCTGAAGAATATGTCATAACACCTGTGGAACTGAATGTATAGGTCACACCATCAATCGCCTTGGTACCTGTAACCATCTTGAAACTACTCTTGTCAAAGTAATATTTATTTCCACTGATCGTTACCCAGCCGCCCGCTGCGATTCCTGTACTTGGATCAAAATAGTACGTAGCACTGCCAACCTTTGTAAGTCCCTTGGCCATAACACCGTTACTGCCAAAGTATCTTAATTCTCCTTTGGCAGATTTTGTCCAGCCGGTAACCATTCTTTTGTATTTGGCATTGAAATATCTCGTCTCATTTCCGGTATTCACATAACCGCTGGCTGCAATTCCTGTACTTGGATTGAAATAATAATAATATTTGCCGATTTTTTTCAGTCCCATATACATCTTACCATCGCTGGCAAAATACCACTTCTGCCCCTTTGCATTTTTCAGCCAGCCTTTTGCCATCGTATAATTCGATGGCTGGAAATAACGGACAACTGCGCCATTGGCAGATCTTACAAATCCCCTCTTCGTGTAGCCGGTCTTGATATCGAAGTAATAATATTTACCGCCGATCTTTTTCATTCCGGTATACATAACACCATTTTTTTTATTAAAATAGCGCTTTGGTCCTCTGGAACTTCTCTGCCAGCCTTTCAGCAAGACGCCTGTCCTTGTATTAAGGAAGTATTTCTTTCCATTTAAAGTAAGCCATCCCTTAACTTTCTTTCCGTTTTTATAATAGTATGTTTTTCCTTTTACGGTTCGAAAACCAGTTGTAGCAGCCTGCGCATCTACCGTGGACGCCTGAAACGCAAAGCCTGCAGCAAAAAGCATCACTCCTAAAAATATGGCTGCGATCCATGACTTTTTGCATACCTTTCCCATACGGTCAACCTCTTTCTACGAGTATAAATATTCGTATTTTTTACAATCTTGTTACAATATTATGTAGGTATTATATATCATGTTTGTAACAACGTCAATAAAAAAGTAAAAACCTGCCAATATATTCCCCTCCTGGAGTGCAAAAAGGACCGGGTCAAAAACCCGATCCTTATTTTTTACAATTTCATTTCATATATTACAGAAGATGTTTTCTCAGTTCAGCGCCATCCAGTGCACTTAAATATGCCGGTGCAACATCAAATACTGTTTTGCATCCTTTCTGTCCTTCCTGGCTCATGCGATATGCAGCTCTCGCATATGCAACGATTACGGAAGATGTAAATTCCGGATTGGAATCCAGCTTCAGGCTGTATTCGATCACATGACTGTTCTCATCATTCCAGCCAGTTTTGCCTGTACGGATCACAAATCCACCATGCGGAATTCCACTGTGATCACGCTTCAGTTCTTCTTCAGAAATGAAATGTACTGTTGTATCATATTCATCAAAATAATTCGGCATTGTCTTAATCTCATTTTCAATGCGTGCAAGATCAGCACCTTCCTCAGCTACTACGAAGCATTCTCTTGTATGCTTCTGTCTTGTAGTCAGTTCCGGATTTTCTCCGTTTCTGACTGCTTCCAGTGCAGCTTCTACAGGAATTGTGTACTGTTTTCCATCTTTTACTCCATCAATTCTACGGATTGCATCGGAATGTCCCTGGCTTACACCCTTGCCCCAGAATGTATAATCCTTTCCATTTGTAAGGATTGCGTTTGCATACATTCTGTTCAGGGAGAACATTCCCGGATCCCAGCCAACAGAAATGATTCCTACATGATTGCTTTCAGATGCTGCCTTGTCAACATTTGCGAAATGTTCCGGTACTCTGGCATGTGTATCAAAACTGTCTACCACATTGAACCACTGTGCATATTTCGGTGTCTGAACCGGCAGATCTGTTGCACTTCCACCGCAGAGAATCATAACATCAATTTTATCTTTCATCTTTTCTGCTTCATCTACATGGTAAACAGATGCTGAATCTGTAAGAATTTTTACAGTTGCAGGATCACGACGTGTAAATACTGCAACCAGTTCCATGTCCGGATTATGTTTAATTGCGCATTCTACGCCTCTTCCAAGATTACCATATCCTAAAATACCAATACGAATACTCATTGTGATTTCCTCCTGTTATTTCACTTCGGTAGTTACTGTTCTGTTCACAGCAGCTTCCCATATGCTGTTCTTTGCCGCTACATCGCTTTAGCATGACAGCACACCCATTATCATAATATCCCAATCGACAATTGTCAATTTTTTTATAAAAAACCTTCTAAAATATTTTATTGATATTCCAGAAGGTCTGTTATTTGTTTTCATTATTGACGATTCTTCTCAGCAGCAGAACATTCCACCCGGACAGCAAAGATTACATGCCAGATTGGCCAGGCAAAGCTTCATACAATAATCGCTTCCGTCACTTGGCATTCCTCCAAATGGATTCTGTTGTTCCTGATACCAGGTTCCTCCGCCTTCCAGTCTCTGCAGCAACATTCGGTACTGCATATTATCCGGTTCCATATTTACTGCACTTCGTGCATCATTTAACGCATTTACATTATTTCCCAGTCCCATGTTCGCCATTGCGGACAGATAATACCACTGGCCGTTTCTCTGCTGAAGCGACGAAAGCACATTCATTGCCTCTTTGTAATGTCGACTGTTGATATAATTTGCCGCAGCCTGTCGGCGCACTGCCTCTTCATCCTGATACGTATTCTGGCCCTGTGTACCAAAGCCACCAAAACCACCATATGAATTATAGTTTCCTGAAGAACCATATTCCCGTTCTTTCATGATCTGTTCATATGCCTGCTGGACTTCTTTAAATTTTTCTTCTGCCTGTGCTTTGTTCGGATTGTTGATATTAGCATCCGGATGATATTTACGGCTCAGCTTACGATATGCCTTCTTTATTTCATCATCAGATGCATCTCTCGAAACACCCAGCACACTGTATGGATCAAACATCTTCTTTCTCCCGCTCTTCCCTGCGCTTTCGCGATATACTCTCAAATCTGCACCATACTCCGGAATATAAAATATTCCGCAGGATGTCTGCATATTTTATAATAGGAAGTTTTTCAAATTCCCGACAGGTTTCTGCCATCATTAGCAGCAACATATTTTTTATCCTGTCATCAAACCCTTTTATTATATAATCTTTTGCAAAAGGGTTGTAATTTCCTTTTTTTACATCATCTTCCACATCATCGTAGGCATCCATCAGGTAAATAAACTTACCCAAATAAAATCCCATGCGGCGAAGTGTTGGTTCCCAGACATCTTCTCTGTATGCAAAGATTTCTGCCATGATTCTTCCAAAACAGCCCGAAACACGATCGATATCTGTCTCTCCCTCCTGTTCCATCTCTGAAAGTTCATTCAAGCAGGAAATGATCACATCGATTTTTTTCTTCCATTGCTGTTCGCTTTTTTTCTCTTTACTCTCCAGAAGCTTCCCATATGCAAGACTTAAGATTTTTTTCTCGTCATTCCAGTCATCCTTACACTTATAGTAAGTCAGAAAGATATTCATATCGGCTCCGTATTCTGTTATGGCATTTTTCCGTACCGTCTGTTTACGTACCGGATGTACAATACATCTGGTCGTACCTTTTCTGGTCGGTGGCTCATACAATGCACTGAGCAGAAGGATCACAAATGTCATATCATAGCTCAGTGTGATCTGCCCGCTTATCCCGTAACGCTCTCTCAGCTCCCTGCACAATCCGCAGTAAAAAGAACGATACATATCAAAATCTTTAAATTTAATTTCCGGCTTATTCAGCACCACATACCCAAACATACAGATACCTCTCTGTCAGTTTATCAGCTTCTTTTGATAAATTTCGTATGACATTTCGGACATTCGATTTCAATCTTGCCCTTTCCTTTTGGAATACGGATCTTCTGACCGCATCCCGGGCATGAATAAATATGATGTGTCTTTCTCTGATTCATCATATTTTTTTCCCGGTTAAATCTCTGTCTGAATTTTGCTGTTGCTGCAAGATATTTTTCATTTTCTGCATATCTCTTCTGAATATCTCTGGACAACATTCGATAGTATGTATATAAAAGCACCAAAAGCCCTATCGTGTCAAATAACGCGCCAATTCTGTTTCCACCCGGGAAAAAGATAGAAATAATGATTGCTACAAGTGCAACTCCCATTGTGAAACGTGCAAATGCGTCCACTCCATAACGTCCTTGCATAAATTTATTAAATTTGTCTCTCATTTAAGTCCTTCTTTCTGTCTGCTCATCCGACTATTTCTCATCACATACCTGGAAGATATAGAATTTCAGATAATAAGATTCATCAGATGCCCAGAGAATCGGGTGATCCGGTGCCTGTGTTCTGTATTCCACCTGACGCAGTCTCTTATGTGCGCTTCTGGCAGCCTGACCGATCGTTTTGGTAAACAGTTCATATTCCATAAAATGGGAACAGGAACAGGTCGCAAGAAATCCTCCGTCCTTTACCAGTTTCAGCCCGCGAAGATTAATTTCCCGGTATCCCTTGACTGCATTTTTGACAGAACTGCGTGATTTGGTAAATGCCGGTGGATCCAGAATCACCACGTCATATTTTTCTCCCTCTTCTTCCAGTTTCGGGAGCAGTTCAAATACGTCTTCGCAAATAAATTTTACTTTGTCATCCAGCCCGTTTAATTTTGCATTTTCTGTTGCCTGATCCACAGCAAGCTGCGATGCATCCACACCTGTAACTTCTTTCGCTCCGGCGATTCCCGCATTCAGGGCAAAAGAACCTGTATGTGTGAAACAGTCCAGTACTCTTGCATCTTTGCAGAGTTTCTGGATTGCAAGACGGTTGTATTTCTGATCAAGGAAAAATCCTGTTTTCTGTCCGTCTTTGATATCTACCTGATATTTTACACCATTTTCCACAATTTCAACCAGTGTAGGAAATTCCGGTCCGATAAAGCCTTTATACAGTTCCATTCCTTCCTGTTTGCGGACCTTTGCATCACTTCTTTCATAAATACCGCGAATCTGGATTCCGTCTTCTGCCAGAACTTTTTTGAGCAGTTCCAGAATTGTATTCTTCAGACGGTCAATTCCCAGTGCCAGTGACTGTACGACCAGAACATCTTCAAATTTGTCTACAACAAGTCCCGGCAAAAAATCTGCCTCTCCGAAGATCAGGCGGCAGCTAGATGTATCTGTTACTTTTTTTCTGTACTCCCATGCATCGCGCACTCGTTTCTCAAGAAATTCTTCATCAATTTTCTGATTTTCATCTCTTGTCAGCAATCTGACTGTAATCTTAGAATTCGTATTGATAAATCCTCTTCCCAGCGGATATCCGTCAAAGTCATGAATCAATACAATATCTCCATTTACAAAACTGCCCATGATCGTTGCAATTTCATTATCAAATATCCACATTCCGCCTGATTTCAGAAGACGGCCCTCTCCCTTTTTCAGTGTAACCACTGCAAGACTCATAGTTTTTCTCCTTTCGGATCCTTCTCTTTTGGTTTTCAAAGTTATATCTGAGATAAAAAACTCTTTTTATTTTAGCACAGAAAGATATGGATTTCCAGCTTTTCACAATCTCTTCACAGCACTGTTTCCTCTAAAGGAACAAAAAGGATGCCTCCCCAAAGGAGACATCCTCATCTTGCATCGCTGTTTTTTATCTTTAGTAAGTTTCTTCTGTAGTTCCATCTTCAGAATTTGCTTCTGTATTTTCGTCAGTTCCGGCTTCTGCGGTATCTGTGGAAGTATCTTCAGATGTAGTTTCTCCATAAAGGTTTGCAAAGAACTTCATTGTATCATCATACAGTTTCTGTCTTACTTCAGCATCTACATTTACAAGCAGATCATCATCTGCAATTTCTGTATCAATACTGAAGACTGTCTTCAGCTCTTTATCCAGTACGTTCAGCTCAGCTGAGAAGTATTTGTCTGTGTCTGCCGGTACATAAGAAGCCCCTGCATCATTTAATACTTTGATATAGGTTTCCAGAACTTTTTTGCTGAGTTTGGAAGCCACATCCTGATCAAGTGTTACCGGAAGTTCTGTCACATTCTGTACAACGCTCTGAAGTACAGCAAGATCTCCCTCATATTCTCCCTTACAGAACTGCTGTGCCTGCTCAAATTTTGCTTTGCCTTCTTCTGTCAGTGTTTCTGTATTCAGAGTATCTTCTGTAGAAGCATCTGTGTTTTCGTCTGTTCCTTCTGTGGAACCATCTGTATTTTCTGTTGTTCCATCTGCAGAAGTATCTGTATTTTCAGTGCTTCCATCCTCTGTTGCTGCTGGGATTTCTTCACTGCTGCTGTTATCTGTACTGCTGTCTGTGCTTTCCTGAGGTGTGTCTTCTGTAGTTCCATCTGAACTTCCATCTGTATTTACGGTTCCGTCTTCTGTCGCATCCGGAATTCCTGTGGAACTGTCAGAACTGTCACTGCTCTCACCTGCATTGTTTGTATCTGCACCTGTCTGCTCTGCAAGTCCCGGATCCTCTGTAGATGTCTCTTTGACATTTCCGCCAAGCGCACCACTGTCTACATTCGTTGTAATATCTTCACCGGTACCTTCATCAGCAACGTTGCTCTCGATCGGAGTTGGTGTAGGCTGCCCTTCTGCTTCTGCTTTGCTCTGTTCCAGATTCTGCTGAATATTTGCAAGAGTCTGTTTCATTTCCTGAATATCATAATTCTGCTGTGCGATCTGCTGAAGCAGTGATACGATCGTGTCGATCTCATCCTGACTTAAGCTTACACCATTCTGCTCAGCGATATTATATACAATATTGTAGATTTCATCTGCATTCTGAATATTGTCACCAATGATCTGCATCTTTGCCTGGTTGATGATATTGGTTGCATTATCCTGTCCAACCTGCTGAGCCACATCACCTGTAACTACAACTTCTTTGGCTGCAAGGTCTTTCTTGGTAGAATCCAGTTCCTGTCCACTTGCAGACTCGTATGCTTTCATGACACCGGTAAGTGCACCAGTACCGGATACTTCATACGGGCATGCGGCAACAACTTCACAGTTCGTTACTCCTGCTGTAGAAAGTGCTGTTGCGATCATATTACATGTTACATAATTCAGATTGGCTGTACGCACCTTGATGCCGCCGGACTGTGTAGGTTTTACATAGGCACAGCTCAGTGTTCTCGTTCCAATCTGTTCACTTGGGATATATTTGCCAAGCAGATCATGCTCATCCTGGTTGGTAACACTGATAACCTGCACCTGGCTCGCATCTGCCTTGAAATAATTCATCATTGTATTTTTCTGTTCGTCAGTAAGATCCGCTCCAAGTGTAACTACCTTTGACGCATCTGCCATTGCAGGAATCGGTGTGCTGACTGCCAGACACATACTGCAGAGCATTGCAACGATAACGCTTCTTTTCTTCATATCTTCATCCTCCATTGTTCACGCCGACAGAAAATCCGAGTATCTTCCGACCGGCAATTACATCTTCTTTTTAATATCCAGTATTATAACATACATTCTGCCATAATTGTATTTTTTATTTTCTGATACCAGACAGAATCATGGGCATGTACAGCACGAAACAATTTTCAGATATCATATTACTTCCATAAATACCTGGATCGTACCGCCACATACGAGTCCTTCCTCTTCTGCCTGTGAAGCAGTCATATCTACTGTAAAGATCTGCCCCTGTGCACTCTCTTCATGAAGCATTCGCAAACAGAGATGCTGTACTTCACTTTCCATGCATCCGCCTCCGATCGTTCCTATGATTCTTCCATCTTCAAGGACCAGCATCTTTGTTCCAATGCCTCTGGGTGCTGAACCTCTTCTTGCAACGATCGTCGCAAGTGCCTTCTTTGTGTCCAGCTCCTTCTCACCAGTCAGATAGTCCAGCAGTTCTGCGTCATAACCACTCGTCTTACGCACACTGTTTTTCTCTTTGATCAGTTCTGAAACAATGGAGACTGCAATTTCCTCCGGTGTTTCTGCATGGATATCAAGTCCTACCGGTGTATGTATCTCATCCAGAACCTTTCTGTCAAAACCATCTTCCTCCATCTGTTTTTTCAGAAGAGCCGATCTTCCCCTGCTTGCCATCATTCCGACATAAGCATAGGGTTTCTTCAAAATTGCCTCCAGACATACCCGATCATAACGATGCCCTCTGGTCACTACCAGAAAATACGTATCTTCACTTCCCGGAATCTGCTTCAGTGCATTTTCAAAACTGTCACAGATCACCTGATCCGCTCCTGCGCGTAGTGCTTCTCCTGCAAAACTCACACGGTCCTCCAGAACAGTCACCGTAAATCCAACTTTTCCTGCCAGAAGGATCACCTGCTGTGCCACATGTCCCGCTCCACAGATCACCAGATGTGCCGGCTGTTTCAGTGATTCCACAAATAATCTTCTCCCATCTGCTTCTGCAATACCACTCTCCCCCGGCTGCACCAGTTCCTGCAGCCGTTCTGTCTCTATGTCTCCGCTGCCGCATTGTGCTTTCACTTCTCCGTCCGCCAGGAAATATCTGCTTCCAGTCCCATTTCCCTGTATCACGGTCACCAGAAAATTATTTCTTCCCTTCTGTCCGTCTTTCAGTACATTATATAATTCAAAAAGATTCATCTTATCCCTCCTGCGAATCTTCGGCTGTTTTATTCGCTCCAAAGTATAGCATGTCACAGGACAGTTGTATAGCAATTCTCTGTAAATAAAAGAAGACATACCGATGTTTCCACATATGGACTACATCTGTACGTCTTACTTTTACAAAACGTTTATCTTCGGCATATTTATCTTTTATAATGCCTTGTAATACAGCGCAACAATATCCTGTTTTCGCGAAGAACGTGGGTTTACAGCAATATTTCCACTCTTCATGGCATCATCTGCCATCGCATCGATTTTACTTTCAATCTCATCCTCTGATACTTCTTTTCCTTTGGCCGCCTGACGGATAGCTGTTGTCAGATCTGCCGGAATTCCGATATCTTCATTCAGTTCACGTATTGCGTCAACCAGCATCAATGGCTCGAACTCATCTTCAAATGCCGGAATCGGACTGATGTAATTATAGATTGTCAGATATCTTCCATGGTCTGCCAGGGCATTATATTCAGCAATCACCGGGAGCAGCACTGCATTTGCTACTCCATGTGCTACATCAAAAAATGCACTCACCGGATGACTCATCGCATGCACATTTCCAAGTCTTGCAAAAGAAAAGGCAATTCCTGCAAAAAGTGACCCTGTCAGCATGGCCTCTGCTGCTTCCAGATCTGTACGTCTTGCAACAAATCTGCGAATATTTTTTCCAATCAGTTCCATGGCTTTTTCTGCCATGGCATCGGAGAATGGTGATGCAGCGGTAGAAACATATGCCTCTTCCGCATGGATAAATGCATCAATTCCACATGCCGCTGCCACAGACGCCGGTGCAGATGTCAGAAGCTCCGGATCAAGGATTGCATATGATGGAAGAAGTTCATAACTGAATACTGTCAGCTTATAATCCCTGCTATGATCCGTAATAACAGAAAATGCAGTCACCTCTGATCCGGTACCTGCGGTAGTCGGAATCGCGATCAGCGGAATGATCTTGCCCGGTACTTTATGTGCCCCTTCATACTCTGTGATACTGCCGCCAAATTTTGCTGTCACACCAACTGCTTTGGCAACATCCATCGGAGATCCTCCACCAAGTGCCACGATAAAATCTGCTCCGGCTTCTTTAAATGCCTCTGTAGCCTTTTCAACAGTCGTCACGGACGGGTTGGCCTCTACATCCGTAAAAATATCCACTTTCATACCAGCTTCTTTCAGATAATCAGCCGCTTTGTCCACAATTCCCATTTTTCGCAGTGTAGGGCCGGAAATCAGCATGGCATGGGAACCACCCAGTTTTTTTGCACATTCCGGAAGTTTTGCCATCGTTCCTGCACCTACCATAATATTCTGTGGAATAAAAAATTCAAATGCTTCCATAACTAATCAGCCTCTTTTCTTCTATATAACTATATCACATCATTCAAAACTCCATATTTCCGATCTTATGCCGTCATTCTGGAAAGTACACGGTCAATTGCCGCATCAATAACCAGATCCAGTTCTTTATCATCAGCCTCCGGCATAAGAGATGCTGCATCTTCATCCGAAATGATCTCAATAAGGCTGCCGAATTTTTCTTTGTATTTCACTTTGCAGACTGCATAAAATACAACGCCAAGGAGACTCCATGCACCTACCATCATCCATTCCTGTATGATCAGTGTTCCGCCGGAACCCGGGATACAATACACCAGAACCATACAGCCGGAAAGGATCACTGCCATTGTACCTACAAATTTGTAAGCCGGTACACGATAAGGTCTTGGCATATCTGGTTCCTTTTTGCGAAGGATCAGGAAAGAGAGTGAAACCATACAATATGCAAGACAGCAGCCAAAGTTACCTGCATCGCAGATCCATACCATCATGACACGTCCTGCGAAAGGAGCGATCATCGTAAGGATACCGATCAGGACCAGTGCATTGACCGGTGTTTTGTGCTTTGGATGAAGTTTTGCAAATACTTTCGGAACCATGTAAGATTCTGCCATAGAATACAATGCACGGGAACCACCGATCATAAAGGAGTTCCAGGATGTAACAATACCGCACATACCACCTACGATGATAACCTTTGCCATCACCGAGGTTCCAAAGGCTTTTGCCATCGCATCTGCAGTTACCAGTCCTGTTGTACTCTGCGAAAGTGCAATCTCTTCCGGATTCAGAACATAACCAACTGCAAGGATTACAAAAGAATAAAATACAACTGCAAGTACAACTGACAGAATCATCATTTTACCAATCTTTTTGAGTGGTACATTGATTTCCTCTGCAGCCTGCGGGATAACGTCAAAACCAATAAAGAAAAATGGTGTGATAACTGCGACTTTCAGGACATTTTTTGCCATGGTACCAGTTGTCTCACCCATAAACATCTGTCCCTGAAGATTATCCACATTACCATTTATAACAGAAGCTACGATCAGAAGAATTCCTGCACCACCGATTATACATGTAAGAACTGTCTGAAGAACAGCAGCTGTTTTTGCTCCCATAATGTTGATCATCATGATTAAGAAGGCAATAATAATTGCAACGCTCAGCCAGGAAGCATAGATATCAAATCCGGCAACCGTATAAAGATAGCCTTTCAGAAATCCCGGCCACAGATAAGTGATGATCGTTGGAAACGCACAGGCTTCAAAACAGGTAACTCCTACATATCCAAGAATGATCGCCCAGGTACAGATAAAGGAACCGGTAGGTCCCATTGCCTTATAGCTGAATACGTGCTCACCACCACACTGTGGCATGGCTGCGGTAAGTTCTGCATAGGTAAGACCAACAAAGAAGATCATGACACCACCGATTGCAAAGGCAAGTGCTGCTCCGACAACACCACCGGCATCGATCCATGTTCCGGAAGATACAACCCAGCCCCAGCCGATCATTGCGCCAAAAGCGATTACAAGAATGTCCCATGCACTGAATACTTTATCAAATTCTGATTTTTTCTGTCCCATAGTCTTATTCCTCCTCGCTTCCAAATTTTCTTCTGATCAGTTCTTCCAGGTATTCTGCAGTTCCTTCTATTCCAAGATATGAGCTGTTCATAAGAATATCTCGGTTATGACGGTCGCCTCGGTTGCTGCCTGTCAGCGCCAGATGACGTTTATGGTATCTTTTATCTTTTTCCAGTAATAAGATCTTTGCATCTTTTTCAGAAAGGTTGTGACTCTCCATAATATTATGGATACGTACCTCATCCGGAGCATAAATAAATGCTCTTAAAAGATCAATATCTTTTGTATCCTTCAGGATATAATCTGCGGAACGGCCAATAATCACGCAGGATTCTTTCTCTGCAAGTTTTCGTATGATCTGCTTCTGCACATGGATCGCACGGTCAGTCAGATCCGCATACTTGGAAAACGAGCCACGTACATCGCCTTCTGCACCTTTACCGGCAATCGTTCCGCCCTCCTCTACTTTTTCCATGATCTCTTTCGGAATTCCGACCTCTTCAATGATCTCATCGACAAGATCACGATTGTAAAATTTGATATTGAGGTCTTCCGCTATTTTTCTGCCAATGGCATTTCCTTTGGCTCCATATTCACAGCCAATCGTTATAACCAGATGTCTCATATCGATTTCCTCTCACACGAATTTTTGTTACCGTTTTTTCTTAATCACACTTTTATTCTGTAACAAAAAAGGCGTGCGAACCATACCCTGATGATCCGCGACGCCCTTGTCACTTTTGTCTGTATTTATTTTTCCAGAGATTTGATCGTATCTTCAATGATAGCAACTGCTTTATCGCACTCTTCTTCTGTTACGATAAGCGGTGGGATCATACGGATAATGTGTGCTCCGATCGCAGTGATCAGAAGCTTTCGATCCAGACAGCCATGTTTCACATCTACCCCGCCAATGGTATCATCAAATTCCACACCTACCAGAAGGCCCTGATGTCTTACTTCTTTTACATGCGGAAGTTTTTCCAGTTTGGATGCGAAGTAATCGCCGACTTTCTTTGCATTTCCTGCAAGATCTCTGTCAAGAAGTTCATTCACTTCTGCAAGTGCTGCTGCACAGCTTACCGGATGTCCACCAAAGGTTGTTCCGTGAGAACCTGCGGTAAATGCTTTGGCAACTTCTGCTGTTGCACAGATTGCACCGATCGGCATTCCGCCGCCAAGTGCTTTAGCCATGGAAACAATATCCGGTTTGATGCCATAATTCATATAAGACATTACAGCACCTGTTCTGCACCATCCTGTCTGTACTTCATCGATCAGAAGGAGCATATCGTTTTCATCACAGAATTTACGAAGTCCCTGCATAAATTCCATTGTTGCAGGATGTACACCACCTTCGCCCTGTACCGGTTCGACCATGATCGCGATCGTATTTTCGGTACATGCATCTTTGAATGCCTCCAGATCGTTGTACGGTGCATAGGAGAATCCATAAGTCATTGGTCCGAATCCAACCTGACATCCGTTAGCCGGCTGACCTGTTGCTGACATGGCACCGAAAGTTCTTCCATGGAATCCCATCTTTGCAGTTACGATATGATAACGGTTCGGTCCGTATTTTTCAATACCATATTTACGTGCCATTTTGATCATTGCTTCGTTTGCTTCTGTACCGGAGTTCTGATAGAAGATCTTGTCCATTCCGATCGTTTCACAGACTTTTTCAGCAAGCAGGGCCTGTGGAATGGTATATGGATAGTTAAAGGTATGCATGATGTCTTCTACCTGATCTTTGACAGCAGCTACAACTTTCGGGTTACAGTTTCCTGCACTGTTTACTGCAATACCAGCATAAAAATCAAGATATGGTGTTCCGTTTTCATCGTATATATACATGCCGTCTGCTGTCTCAGCAAGAAAATCAAAACGTTCATAAGTCTCGATCATGTACTTGTTTACTTTGTCTTTGATGTCCTGAAAAGTTAATCCTGTGTCTTTTAATTTCATTGCTGTGTCCTCCCATATCTTTAAGATAATAAAAAAAAGCAAAGGCAGATTTCCGTTACCGGTAAGCGCCTTTGCTTTGTTTTTCTGTGTATTATTTTGTACAACATTACAATATCACTGACACTATTATTTGTCAATAGATTTTTTAGCAAAAAGATTTTTGTTGATTTTAAAAGACTTTTTGTATTTTAGAGATATATTATGCAATTTTCTTTTGTGCATTATATTGTACATTTTGTTTCTGTATGTTATTACATTTTGTTTGTTCTGCCATTCCACTTCCTTATCACTGTTTTCCGTGATAATCAAGGAAAAAGCAGGTACAGCAGGCCTTTTTCCCACTCTCATTCCGGTATACATGATCCTGGTCTGTCTCAAATTTGAACACCTGATCTTTTCGAATCTGACAGCTCTGTCCATGACATTCTACAGTCAGCACACCTTCCGTCACAACCAGATACTCGCGCGTCTTCTCACCATGACTTCCACTCACATAAATACCGCCGGGCTCAACTTCGATCCGATACACTTCTATAAGGCGTGTATCTTCATACGGCAGGCAGGTCCAGACACGGTACTGTCCTTCCAGTTCCTTGGTCGGAAGCAGTTCTTCCGGTGTCACGAGACAGCAGTCTACTCTCGGCGGCTGGATCAGTTCCTGGAATTCGACTCGAAGACCGCTGGTGATCTTTCCAAGCACTCCAAGCGATGGATTAGCCGTTCCTCTTTCAATCTGTGCCAGCATACTTTTGCTGACGCCAGTCTGTTCTGCTGCCTGATCCAGGCTCATACATTTTGATTTTCGAATTCTTTTCAGATTTGCCGCAACATTTTTTGATAAATAATCCATAATTTATATCTTTTCTTTCTCTGTGAGCATTGATGCTTTCCACTCAGTTACGCTTAAGTGCCATTTTATTTCAGAAATTCATCGACATCTATTCCTCTGAATGACCGGATTGTCGGGAAATATCTGTGTTCTGACGGTTCTTTTTCCTGGGTATACCAGATTCCTTTCAGTCCGCTTTCCCAAGCACCTTCAATATCCTTTTTTACGTTATCACCGATAAATGCACATTCTTCCGGGCGAACTCCCGCCTTTTCCACACAGATATCAAAAAAATGATAATGTGGTTTCTCTGCCCCCGCTTCTTCGCTGGTAACAATAAAATCAATATATGATGTCACACCAATTGCTTCCAGTTTTCTGTACTGAACGTATGCAGTCATGTCTGTCCCGATTCCGATACGGATTTTTCTTTTTTTCAGCTCTTTCATAAATTCCAGGATTCCCGGATTTGACTGTATATGCTGAATAAATGTGTCCCAGTAGGCATGATACATATTTCGCGCATGCAGAAAAAGTGGCTGTTCGAGAAGTTCCAGCATACACTGCATCCGCAGCATACGGCTGTGGATTGCAGCAGTATCTGTTCCGATCCGGTCTGTCATGATCCGTCCGGCCTTTCTATAGCAGGCCTGCATCTCGTCTGTTGTAATCCCAAACGAATCCCTGCAGTATACAGCCAAAGCTTCCATTCCATAAATATGATTTTCATCATAACTGTATAAGGTATTGTCTATGTCAAAAATGACCGCTTTTATCATCATGTTTCTCCTTGTCTTTTTTCCTGATTTCTATCTTACCCTATTCTTTTCCTTTTGACCATATAAAAATGCCGGTGCACATCTGTTTCTTTCAGATATACACCGACTTCTTCTTACTCTAAAATATGCTCTCTTCCCATGGAAATGATCGTTCTTACGTGATCATCGGCCAGAGAATAAAAAATAGATTTTCCGTCTCTGCGGGCCTTCACCAGTTTATTCTGCTTGAGGATACGAAGCTGATGGGACACTGCGGACTGGGTCATGTTCAGGACCTTTGCCAGATCACAGACACACACTTCAGATTCAAACAGCACAAACAGGATTCTGATTCGGGTGGAATCTGCAAATACCTTAAACAGATCCGCCAGATCATACAGCTCCTCTTCATCCGGCATGGTCTCATTCACGATCTTTAAAAGATCTTCATGAATCTCCTGGCATTCACAGCTGATCTCTTCTCTTTCTTCTGCCATATTTTTCTCGCTTTCTCTCTAAATTATTCAGTTCAGGTAACTACAATTTTTTAACAAACAAAGTTCTGATCGCATTCAGCACTGCAATGATCATAACTCCGACATCTGCAAAAATCGCAACCCACATATTGGCAATACCCACTGCACCAAGAATCAGACAGATTACCTTGATTCCGATTGCGAAATAAATATTTTCATATACAATACGCATACATTTCTTTGCGATGCGGATAGCTTTCACGATCTTCATCGGATCATCATCCATAAGAACAACATCTGCTGCCTCAATAGCCGCATCCGACCCAAGTGCTCCCATGGCAATACCAATATCTGCTCTGGAAAGTACCGGAGCGTCATTGATACCATCCCCAACAAAGGCAAGTTTCTCTTTCTCTGTCTTTTTTGCGAGAAGTTCTTCTACCTTACTTACTTTATCAGCCGGAAGAAGTTCACTGTATACACGGTCTACACCAAGCTCACCTGCTACCTGCTGTGCAACCTTATCAATATCGCCCGTCAGCATGACCGTCTCTTTAATGCCATTTTTCTTAAGATTTACAATTGCCTCTTTTGAAGTCGGTTTTAGGACATCCGAAATCAGGATATGCCCTGCATAAGCTCCATCGATTGCAACATGGATGACCGTTCCGACCTGATGGCACTCTACTGCCTCCACGCCGATACGTTTCATCAGTTTTGTATTTCCGACTGCAACAGAGATTCCATCCACCTTCGCCGTAACACCATTTCCGCTGATTTCCTCTACATCTGTGACACGTTTCTGGTCAATTTCCTTACCGTAAGCAGTTTTCAGGCTGCGGCTGATCGGATGTGATGAAAAACTTTCTGCCAGTGCTGCATATTCCAGAATCTTTTTTTCTTCCATCGTGTTATGGTGAACACCTACAACTTCAAACACACCCTTGGTCAGGGTACCGGTCTTGTCAAATACTACATATTTTGTCTGGGCCAGAGTTTCCAGATAGTTGGATCCTTTGACCAGAACACCGGCATTGCTGGCTCCACCGATTCCCGCAAAGAACCCCAGCGGAATACTGATGACTAGAGCACACGGGCAGCTGATTACAAGAAATGTCAGGGCTCTGTAGATCCACTGGCCCCACATTGCAGGATTGTGAAGGAGCACGAGATTTACAAGCGGCGGCAGGATTGCCAGTGCAAGTGCTCCATAACATACTGCCGGTGTATAATAATGGGCAAATTTTGAAATAAAATTCTCAGATCTGGATTTACGGGAACTGGATTCTTCAATCAGTTCCAGAATCTTCGATACGGTCGATTCGTCAAATTCTTTTGTTGTCTTAATCTTCAGTACACCGGTCATATTGATGCATCCGCTGATGATCTCATCTCCCACTTTTGCACTGCGCGGAAGGCTCTCACCGGTCAGTGCACTGGTGTTGAGGCTACTGTTTCCTTCTACGATCACGCCATCGATCGGGACTTTTTCACCCGGCTGTACGACGATAACGGAACCAACCTCAACTTCATCCGGATCTACTTTTTCTAACTTACCATCGTTTTCAATGTTAGCATAATCCGGGCGGATATCCATCAGTTCGGTAATGTTACGGCGGCTCTTTCCAACTGCATAGCTCTGGAAAAGTTCACCGATCTGGTAGAACAGCATAACCGCGATCGATTCGTTATAATCGCCGCTTTTTTCATAAACTGCCAGCGCAAATGCACCGATTGTTGCAATGGCCATCAAAAAGTTTTCATCGAAAACCTGACCATTTTTGATTCCTTTAAATGCTTTCTTTACAATATCATATCCGATAACCAGATAAACTGCCAGATAACAGATAAATCTCGGAATTCCCGTAATCGGAACGAAATGCAAAACGATCAGTAACACCGCTGCTATGATGATACGTGCCAGCATTTTTTTCTGCTTTTTATTCATAACCTCTTTCCTCCCGCCATTTATTTAAATGCCCTGCCGCATCCGCAGCAGAGCATTCTCATTTCATCTTATAAATAAATCTCGCAATCGTCTTCTACTTTCTTACAGTTCTTCAGAACTTCTTTCATTACGCTGTCCGGATCCTGTCCTTCTTCAAATTCTACTTTCATCTTGAGCATCATGAAATTCACGCTTGCATCTTTAACACCTGCTGTGTTCTTAGCTGCTTCTTCCATTTTATTTGCACAGTTTGCACAGTCAACTTCAATTTTGTAAGATTTCTTCATAGTAGTATTCTCCTTCTCATATATGTTTTATTCACGTTTTCATATGAACATTCATTCATATGTTTGATTGTATTATAACACTACCCCCATATATGTCAATATATTTTGAAGAACTTTTCAGATGATTTATGCACAAAAAAATCCTCTCAGTATTGTAAAAATATACTGAAAGGATTTACTCTCTTTTATTCCTTCACCAGCAGTGCCACTGCTTCTGTCCACACGGTCTCGCAGAACTGGTCTACACAACAGGCTTTTTCAAGTCGATATCCCGCCTGCAAAAATGCCTCCAGATCACGTGCAAGACTGGTTGCTTTACAGGAGACATACACAATACGGTTTACCCCATAGGAAAGGATCTTCGGCAGCGCTTTCGGATGGATTCCATCGCGAGGTGGATCCAGAACGATCACATCCGGCTTCTCAGTCAGATCATCCAGAACCTTCAGGACGTCACCGGCAATGAATTTACAGTTATCCAGTCCGTTCAGCTTCGCATTCTCTCTTGCTGCTGCAACTGCATCTTCCACGATCTCGACACCGATCACTTCTTTTGCCACCGGAGCAAGCAGCTGCGCGATCGTTCCGGTTCCACTGTAAAGATCAAACACTTCCATTCCACTCGTATTCTGGATATAATCACGCACAATATTGTACAGTACTTCCGCAGCCAGTGAATTCGGCTGGAAGAAAGAAAACGTGCTGATACGGAATTTCAGTCCGAGCAGTGTCTCATAGAAATAGTCCTGTCCATAAAGTATCCTTGTCTCATCGCTCTGAACTACATCTGAAAGTGAATCATTGAGAATATGCATGATTCCAACAATCCTGCCCTCCAGTGGAAGAGCCAGAAGCTGATCTTTCAGCGGTTCCAGATCATACTCTTCCTGAGTGGTCGTTACAAGATGCACCAGAATCTCACCGGAAGTAACACCTCTTCTCAACATCAGGTGCCGCAGATAACCAGTGTGCTGCAGTTTCCTGTAATAAGAAGCTCCTTTTTCTTTGAAAAATTCTCTTACACAAGTCAGGATATCCGTCATATCCTTATGCACCAGCTTACAGTCGTCAGTATTCAGGATATCATACGTACTTCCTTTCTTATGCAGGCCAAGGGACAGTGGTCCGTCTTTGACCTCATCTCCAAAAGAAAACTCCATCTTATTGCGGTATCCGAATTCGATCGGGCTTCCGTGAATACCCTCCCATTCAAAAGCTGCATTTCCATTCTCATCTATCTGACCACCCTGGATCAATGCCTCTTCCAGAAGCTCTCGTATCTGTGTCTCTTTCATATGAAGCTGGTCTTCATAGGACATTGTCTGATACATGCAGCCACCACATGCCGGAAAATTGCTGCATACCGGTTCTCTTGTCTCCAATGGTGATTTTTCTATTACCTCCAGGATACGTCCCTGTGCCCTTCCGGAACGTTTCTTCTGAATCATAAAGCGTACCTTCTGTCCCGGAATTCCGTTCTTGATCAGAACCTTCTGATCCTCTACAAAAACATATCCCTTATTCGGGAAGTCCACCTTCTCTATTACACCTTCGTAAATTTCACCTTTTTTCATGCTTTCTATTCCTCATTTATATATTTGAAACACTTGCATCCAGCTGTCTCTTCGTAACCCTCACTCTTTTGTCTTTGACAGAGCAGTAAAACAGCCCCGGTTATCTGCCGGAGCTGTTTGAACTTCATGCCACGCTTACTCTGTTGCCATTCTCTCTGCAAGCAGTCATCTTACTCTTCTTCATCCTCGAAGTAATCATCAAAATCATCATCAAAATCTTCTTCAAAATCTTCCAGATAATCCGGAGCAAAGAAGCGATATACTGCAAATGCGATTCCTGCAACTGCTGCAACTGCGCCTATGATAGCCAGTACCCAGAGGACTGTATTTTTTTCTTTTTCGTCTTCTTTTTTCTTTAAAGCAGCAAGTAAATCCTCAATTTTCTCGTTCAGGTTTAAATTATTCAGATTCATGACGGGCACCTTCCTCTCACTCATTTATAGGTCATAGTATACCACTAATTCATCCATTTTACCATATTTTCTCGCAAATTTTCGATTATGTTTCTGCACCTTATCCATCCAGAACTTCTGATACACCAATCCGCTCCCCAAGTTTTACTCTTGTCTCAATTCCCTTTTCGGAATTCATAAAGATGTCTGGATCAGGCAGTACCCGTTCCTTCTGTGTCATCAGTATAACCGTCGAACCACCAAATGCGAAATTTCCTTTTTCTTTTCCCCGTTTTACACGGCCACGAAGTGGTACATTCTCAATCCTGCCGACCATCAACGCTCCGACTTCCATCATCAGAACAGTTCCAAAATTCACAGTCTTCAACAACGCATATTCTCTTGTATTTTCTTTGTAGATTGGATACACATCATTGGCAACCGGATTGACCGTATGCAGTTCACCCGGAATATGCACTCTCCGGGATTCAAATCCATCATCTATATAGATATATCTGTGATAATCGTCCACACATAAACGGAACACCCAGAGAAGTCCGCCTTCGTATCGTTTCGCCAGAACCGGATTCTTCAGAAGTTCAGCAACTGTATAGGATGTATGTTTGATTTTTACATGACAGTTCTCACTGATCGGATAAACACTCACCCTGCTGTCGCAGGGACTGACAAAAGCTTTCGGTACCATATCAATTTCTCTGGCACCCTCTCGAATCTGTCTGGTAAAAAAATCATTGTACGACCAATACTTTTTCGGTTCATAATCTCTCATATCAATTCCTGCATGTCTTATAAATGCCGGAACCGCCAGTGCAGATACTCTGGAGTCCAGAATTCTGCCCCCAATCTCTGAAAGTACAGGATTTACAAGAGGTTTAAGTAAAGCCCTGCCAATCGCAGAGCCATACATTTTTTCCAGGAATCTGTCCTGAAACGAATCATTTTCAGTTACATGACCTTTTCGGTCTGCCGTATATGTTGTCATGCTGCTGCCCCTTTCAACTTCCTGACCGTATGATAATGAGCCCACCATCCTTCTTTGTAAAAAAGAATAAACAATACCGCCACTGCCACAACTGCAACCAATACCACCAGTTCCTGATTGGTCGGCTTACGGAAACGGAAATTAAAAATAAACAAGAATCCTACGATCAGCATCGCTGCATGAAGCAATCCCACAAAATAACGAAATCCCGGGAAAAATACCGATGCCACAAACAGAAGCGGCATGATCACAGCCATAGATGTGATTGGAAGTCCCTGATAGTACTTGCGGTTCTCAGATGTCTCGCTCTGGCGTTTTGCCTCCATCACATTAAAGTATGCAAGACGGATCACTCCTGCCATCCCGTAAAATGCAAGGATCGCAATGCTGTATGCTTTACACATTCCAAGTTTGTAGCCCAGAATGATTGGAAAAATCCCAAAACAGACAATGTCACAGAGAGAATCGATCTGAATGCCAAAGGATTTCTCATCATCGGTCCGGTTCTTCTTTGTCCGGGCTATCTTTCCATCAAACATATCACACAGTCCGGAAAAAGCCAGACAGGATACTGCCAGCGTAAGCCTCCCATCAATCGCACAAAACATACCCAGTATGGATGAAACAAGACTGATATATGTAACAACTACTGTATAATCATAAAATCCTATCATTCGTAACTCTCCTTATTATCTTTGCCATGCCCCTGTCCGATCGTAAGCTGTGCCACAATCGTAAAAAGTGCACTGATCAAAAGCTCCCCATAATAACCAAGTCCTCTGCTGAGAACCATCCCCGGCAGAAGTAATGTGCCAAATACCGGGGTGAATATTGTCAGGAACAACGTCTCACTGATTCCCATACCTCCCGGAAGCGGAAGCATATCTACAGAAACCGAGATCACTGCCTGAAGAAACAGCACCGTCCAGAATCCTGTTCCTGACAGTGAAAATGCTTTATATACAAACCATGTTACTGCAAACATTGCCATTCTCTGTACAAATGTGATCGCAATGATATTCACGATCACTCTCGGATGTGTCTTCAGATAAGCAGCTGTATCTCTGTAAGTATCCATGGACTCTTCCAGTTTTTTCAGCCTTCCTTCTTTGTGACGAAGAATACGGAATTTCTCAAGAATCGAAAGTCCCCATACAAGAAATGATCTGGCAAGCAGTGGATGAAATACCAGAATCGTCATAAAAGTCACACAGAAAATATTCAGCCCCAATCCCAGATAGAAAACAGGAAGAATTCCTTCCAGATACTGATGCAGGAATCCTCTTCCAAACACAGCCACTCCGATACCAACCACCACCAGCACCAGCTTATAGGTGATCGTAATGATCATCAGAATAACCGCAGAAACTGGAATAGATATGTTTTTCTTTTTCATATAATATGCCTGCATTGGCTGTCCACCACTCGCAGATGGTGTAATACAGCTGAAAAAGAATCCTACCGATGAAAAGAGAAAACAGGTCCTTTTTTTCAGTTTTATTCCATAGGACCGCATCATATACCATATGATGATCGACTCACCCCAGATAAAGAATGCCACCAGTGCAAGCCCGGGCACGAGCCATCGTTTATCCGCACTCCGAATGGCATCCATCATAGCTCCGAGATCTTCTCCATGAAACACTCCATAAATTGTGAGCACAAAGACAATGATCAGGAAAGCTCCATTAAAGATCACTCTTCTATTTTTTTTCATAAGCAGCTCACCCTTCTGTAGATTTCAGAATCTTTTTCTCGATCCTGCTGCCAAATCTTTCGTAAATTTTGTACAAATTTGTGTTTCTTCCGATACAGAAACACAGTTCTGCAAGAAGGATTCCTCCTGCCACGTCCACCAGAACATGCTGTTTCGTCAGCAATGTAGAGACAAACACAAGAATTGCCAGCACTGCCGACACTCTCTGGTACCATACCGGAATTTCTTTTCTTCCGCGGATACCCAGATAGCAGAACCAGCTGACCAGACAATGAATAGACGGAAACAGATTATCTGCTGCATCAATAGAGTACAGCCACAAAGCAAGCTGATTCCATAATTCTCCATCTGTTATCACTGGTCTAGTATTCGTTGTGGGATACAAAAGAAAGAAACCAAGGCAGATACATCTTGATATAAAATCTCCTGTAAAAAACTGGTACACACTGTGTCGATCCTGCCTGGCAATCAGAATGTAATTGACGATCCAGAAAAGATAGCATCCAAAATAGATAATCAGAAACTGTGGGACAAAAGGAAGGCTCCTGTCCACAGCAGTTTCTATATTGTGGTGGTACCATCCACCTGCGATCATTCTGGAACCTGAATAAACAAGACAATTAAATACAAACGAAAAAATAACCGGGAAAATTCCATATGCAGGGAGTATCCTCGTGAGACCTTTTAAAATTTTTTTCATTCTGTACTCCCTTCGAATTTTCATGTATCCAGTATATCATTCATTAAAAGGTAAAACAACTAAAGTACAGAAACTTTAAGATTTCTTAAGAAAATTATAAAAAGTTATATTTTCTTAAGTTTTGCAAAGGCAGCGAACATTTTTTTAACTCCGACTTTGTCAAAATCTACAGTAACCTCATAATCTCTGCCGCCTTCTACGATATCCTTAACGATGCCAACACCAAATTTAATGTGACGGACCGTATCCCCAACACCGTAATCCAGGGAATCCGCTTTCGTTACCTTAAAATTCTGCGGCTGAAATGCCTTCGTATGGAAGCTTTTCTTCATCTGCAGATAGCTGTTGAGCGGAGATTTTGTCTCCGGGATCTTTGGTTTGTGTTCCTGAACAGTATGTCCAAGATCCACCAGTTCCCGTGGAATCTCTCTCACAAATCTGGAAACGCGATTATACTGCGTTTCCCCACGCACCATACGCTGCTGCGCACTGGTCATAGTCAGTTCTTTCATGGCTCTGGTGATTCCCACATAACAAAGCCTGCGCTCCTCTTCCAGCTCCGACTGGTCACCGGAAAAGATGCACATACTGCTTGGGAACATGCCATCTTCCATTCCGGCAAGGTATACATATGGAAATTCCAGTCCCTTTGCACTGTGCAAAGTCATCAATACTACATAATCCTGATTCTCATCTACAGAATCAATATCCGCGATCAGCGCAATTTCTTCCAGGAATCCGGATAATGTTGCTTCTCTGTTCTCAGCCTTCATTGTCTCTTCATAAGAAACCGTTTTGGATATCAGCTCATCGATATTCTCCACTCTGGCTCTGGATTCTTCTGTATCTTCTGCTTTCAATTCATCCACATAACCGGTCAGATCTATGATTTCCTCCAGAAGCTCCGATACAGAATATGCCTGTGCTTTGCTCTTAAGTGATTGGATAAATGTAACAAATCCATCCACTTTTGAAAGACTGCGTCCGATCGACGGCACTTCCTCTGCCACACGGAGTGCATCATAAAAACTGATATTCATCATGTCGGCATAATCCTGGATTCTGCCGACCGTTGTTGCTCCGATTCCACGCTTTGGTACATTCAGGATTCTACGTACCGCAAGATCATCCGCTGCATTGTCTACCGTTTTCAGATAGCAGAGCAGATCTTTGATTTCTTTACGTGCATAGAAGTTCACTCCCCCTACGATCTTGTAAGGAATGTTTGCAAGCAGACACTTCTCTTCAAAAAGACGGGACTGTGCATTTGTTCGATAAAGTACTGCGCAGTTATGATACTCTGCTGTCCCTTCTCTGTGTCGTCGGGCAATGTCCCCTACAACAAATTCAGCTTCCTCATATCCATTCATAAACTGTCGGAAATGAATTTTCTCTCCCTCCGGGTTCTCTGTCCAGAGTGTTTTTTCTTTACGCTCTGTATTATTTGCGATCACACCATTCGCTGCATTTAAGATATTCTGCGTAGAACGATAATTCTGCTCCAGACGAATAACTTTAGCATCCGGGAATACCCGCTCAAATCCCAGGATATTTCCAATATTGGCTCCACGGAATCTGTAAATGGACTGGTCATCATCACCGACTACACACAGATTCTCATATCTGGATGCCAGAAGACTTACAAACTTAAACTGTGCCGTATTGGTATCCTGATATTCATCTACCATAATATAGCGGAAACGTTCCTGATAACTCTGCAGAACATCGCCACAATTCTGGAACAGTTCCACTGTCTTGCATATGAGGTCATCAAAATCCAGCGCATTATTCCGACGCAGTGCTGCCTGATATTCACGATAAACCTGCGCTGCTCTTTTCTGGTTAAAATCAGCACCTGCATTCATTTCCATTTCATCCGGAGTCAGCAGCTCATCTTTTGCATGTGAAATCTGAGCCAGTAGTGCACGTTCCTTCACTTTCTTGGTATCGATATTCATTTTGCGACAGATTTCTTTGATTAGTATCTTCTGGTCGTCCGCATCGTAAATCGTAAAATTATTATCATAACCGAGACGGTCTATATGGCGTCGTAGGATCCGCACACATGTCGAGTGAAAAGTTGATACCCATACACTTCCCCCTTCGCTTCCTGCGATCTTGTCCACACGTTCTCTCATCTCGTGAGCCGCTTTGTTGGTAAATGTGATTGCCAGAATATTCCACGGATTCACACCCTTTTCTGCGATCAGATAAGCAATCCTGTGTGTCAGTACTCTGGTCTTTCCTGAGCCGGCTCCTGCAAGAATCAGAAGTGGTCCATCCGTATGCAGAACAGCTTCTTTCTGTCGGTCATTCAATGTATCATAAATTGTATTCATCAATTATCTCCTGTTTCTTTGTGGTTACTTATTTCGAACTGATGTTTTCTTGCTATCTTTTTAATTATACATGAAACCTGGTATGGGGTAAAGGAATTTTAAAATCATTTACAAAAACCATTTACAAGTAGTATTTAAAACTATATAATAGAGCGTGCAGGTATTAGAAATACCATTCTGCCTTTATTTCAGGCAAAGGAGATGAATTTATGTCAGTTAATACAGACTCCATGATCCGGAATATTCTGGATCGTGTTTCCAAAATCGGTTATGTAAAACCAGAGGATATTCCCAATATAGATCTTTATATGGATCAGGTCACTACTTTTATGGAAGCACAGCTTGCTCATTCCAAACGCTATGAAGATGACAAGATTCTTACAAAGACCATGATCAATAATTATGCCAAGAATAATCTGCTTCCTTCTCCTGAGAAGAAGCGCTATTCAAAAGAACACCTGCTGGTTCTGATCTTTATCTACTATTTCAAAAATATTTTATCGATCAGCGATATTCAGACTCTGCTCGGACCACTGACCGATAAATATTTCAGATCTATGGATGATATGGATCTCACTGCTATCTACAACGAAGTATTCAGTATGGAAAAAGGACAGATCGAATCTCTTCAAAAGGAGCTTCTGGAACGCTATGAAATTGCTCAGGGAACTTTTGAGAATGCACCGGAAGAAGACAGGGATTTCCTGAAATTATTTTCTTTCATCTGTCTTCTCAGCTTTGATGTTTACGTAAAAAAAATGCTGATCGAGCAGATGATCGACGAACTCCGTGCTTCCACGGATACAGACACAAAACATAAGAAAAAATAATACAGCATCAGAAGTACTGATCCTGTATTACGTAAAAATTACCTGCATCACTGCAGGTAATTTTTATTTACATAGCCGCTCTTTCCAAGTCTGGAAGAATATACATACCAGTAAGTACTTCCACTGGAATCCTGGACCTGAACGGTATCGCCGTTATTCAACTGTCCGATCTCATTTGCATCATCATACGCTTTTGCATTACGAAGTGCCAGATAGCCACTCTTGACTTTCACTGTCTTTGTAACAACCGCAGATGCTGTATTGTCTTTATTATTTACCAGATAATCTTTATTTACATATCCGCCCTTTCCAAGTCCCGGTACATATACCAGCCAGTAGGTACTGTCACTGGCATCCGCAATCTGTACCTTATCTCCTGTATAAAGTTCTGCAACTTCATTGGACGATTTAAACGCCTTGGCATTACGAAGCGCCAGATATCCACTCTTGACACTTACATAACGTTCACTTGAAGAATTCGCCAGATATCTGCGATTTACATATCCGGATTTCTTGAGTCGTGATGCATATACATACCAGTAGGTGCTTCCACTGGAATCTGTCACATCAACGGTATCACCTGTATAAAGCTTACCAATTTCATTCTTATCATCATATGCCTTGGCATTTCGGAGAGCCAGATAGCCATCCGCTACTGTAACTGTGTAGGAAGTGGTGGCCGCCCATCCTGTCTGCACCGTCATCGGCATAACAAGTGCAAGTGCGATCACACATGCGAAAATACGTTTCAGGACTCCTGACCTCTGCATTGTGGAAAATCTCTTCTTCATAATGTTGCCCTCCTTTGTATTTAGTTTTTGCTCCCCGTGACAAGTCTTCGAGTAAATACGACACCGAACCGTTCTTGCCAAATTTTTTATTATAGTTTATCATATAGGAAACAACTTTCTGTAAAATAAAATTTCTCGGGAGGATATATATTCATGCGCAAACTATTATCTGTTTTTCTTGCCGGATGTCTGCTTTTACTGCTTCCTGCCACGATCTGGGCTTCTGCGGAAACCACCTATGAAAGCGAACAGGGACAGGCCATGATCAAGGCTCCATCTTCGGCTTCTCCAAATGCTTCTGCCAATACTGAAGCCGATGTCGATTCTTCAGATGACTCCGAAGGTACTTTGAGTCCTTCCGGTTCTTCCTCCGGCATGGACTGGTCTGCCGCAAACACGGTTTCAACTCCGTCTTCTGGTTCCAGACAGTTTACAGTCTGTATTGATCCGGGACATCAGGGAAGCTGGGTAGACATGAGTGCACAGGAACCTATGGCTCCAGGTTCATCTCAGACCAAAAATAAAGCTACGACCGGTACTACCGGTAACTACTCCAAGGTTCCGGAATATGAAGTCAACCTTGAAGTTTCTCTTGTCCTTGAAAAAGAACTGGCATCTCGCGGGTACAAGGTTGTCATGACCCGCGAGGATAACGACAAAGCCATCAGCAACAAAGAACGTGCAGAATTTGCCACAGAATCCGGCGCCGATATCACGGTCCGCATTCATGCAAACAGTGACAACAGTGCTTCTGCTGCCGGTGCTCTTACCATGGCCCCAACCAGTTCCAATCAGTATCTGGACAAGGAACTCATCGAAAAAAGTAATACGCTTGCATCCTGTATCATCGACAGTTACTGCAATGCCACCGGCCTTGCAAACAAAGGTGTCATCTCTGCCGACAATATGACTGGCACCAACTGGAGCACAGTTCCGGTTGCCATCCTCGAAATGGGATTTATGAGTAACCAGAATGATGATCTTTACATTACCAATTCCGCAAATCACGAAACTATGGCAAGGGGAATTGCCGATGGAATCGATGCATATTTCAATACTGTCGAACCGGCTATTACTACTGTCGGAGAACACCTCGCCGATCTCACCTCACAGCTGGAAAAGAACTATACGGATCCGCTTGAACAACAGGGAGAACTCTGGGCAATCGCAGCTATGGATCTGAAGACGCAGGCCTACAGCACAGTCAATGCCGAACAGTCCATGCAGTCTGCCAGTGTTATCAAAGCATTTATCATGGCCGCTGTTTATGACAAACTGATATATCCAGATGAAGGAACTACAGTTTCATCCGATTATGAAAGTACTCTGAAACCTCTCCTCACCAGTATGATCACAGTCAGTGACAATGACTCTGCCAACGAACTGGTCCGCAAGCTCGGTGGAGGCGATTTTCAGACAGGAGCTGCTATTGTCAATGAGTTCTGTCAGGAACGGAACTACACCTCCACGCATCTTGGCCGCGAGTTCCTGGCTTCTGATCCAACCGATGACAATTACACAAGTGCTTCCGATTGCTGCCGACTGCTCTCTGAAATTTACAACAGTTCTCTGGTAAACGCAGATGCATCTGCCGAAATGCTTGCACTCCTTACGAGCCAGACAAAGACAGCCAAGATTCCGGCAGGTGTTCCTTCCGGCACCGCAACTGCCAACAAAACCGGAGAACTTGCAGACTCCGGAAAACTCGGTGTTGTCGAAAACGATATTGCCATTGTCTTTGACAAAGAGCATCCATATGTGCTCTGTGTACTCTCCAATAATATCAAGAATAATTCCAGTGCACAGAATACGATCAAAAAAATCTCTGCGGATGTGTATAACTACATGGCCAATCAGTAAGATTTCTGCACAGATATACAAAGCTCTCCACACTTTCAGCATGGAGAGCTTTTCTTTTAGTATACAACTAATGTCTTGATCTCAAACGGTCTGATCTCAAGAGAAACTTTATTCTCTTTCACCGGAATTTCTTCCTGCTTTTCTTCCAGAAGATTGGTTTCATAAACATATTCTGCCGGTTCGGACAGCTGTAATTCAAAGCGGCTTCTTCTGTTCCAGCACTCATACATACGGATAATCGTTTCATCTCCGTCCTCTGCTTTCTTGACTACTTCGATGACCACGTTCGGTACATTTACAGAAACTGCCGAATATGTTTTTGCAAGGCTGCCGCCGTCCTTCTGTTTAATGACTGCCCTGTACGGATTATTCAGAAGATAAGCTTTGGCTACTATCTGATTCTCCTGCCATCTTCCGCTGTGCGGGCACAAGGACCAGATAAAGCTGTGGTGTTCTTTATCGGCATCTGGATTCGGATAGGTCGCAGATTTCAGCATGGTCAGACCGATTCTTCCGTTATGGACATCACATCCGTATTTACAGTCATTTAATACGCTGATTCCATAGCCATCCTCGCTGACATCCAGCCATTTGTGTGCACATACCTCAAATCTTGCCTCATCCCAGGAAGTATTATAATGTGTCGGGCGTCTTACATTTCCATACTGGATCTCATAAGTTGCCTCGTTTGTATGAATATCGACCGGGAAATATGCACGGAGAAGGATTTTTTTCTCATTCCAGTCGATCTCATTGCGAATATCAATCTGACACAGATCACGGTAGAAATATACATATTGCACAACAGTAGATTCCAGATATTTCCGTTCAAAACGTACACATGCACGAACCGGTCCCTGCTCTTCTACAGAAACAGAAGTCACATCATCCACTTCCCATGCTTTCTCGGTATAGTAATGGTTGATATCCCACGCATCATAGTTGTGCGGACGGTCTTCATAGCTCATGATCACATTGCCCTTCTCTCCCGCAGGAAGAAGTTCACGGTTTGCCTTTTTATCATAGATGCTGGTAAACTGTCCCTTCTCATTCCATGCCACATGGAAAAACGGTGTCTCTGCATGACTCTGATCCACGCAAAGGATTTCTTCATCCTCATCCGACTGTTCCACAACTTTAAAGGCTGCATATCCCTTGGAAGGAATGTGGTCTACAACTGCCAGCTTACTTCCATCGATTTCCTGTATCTGATAGCTTCTCTCTCCGTCTGTCAGTGCATTTCCACGGATCTCTGACGGCAGGATCACCGGTGCCGGTACACTCTGGCTGTTCGGGTTGAAGATCACCAGATCCCCGGCATCCCCTGTAATCGCATTTGTCAGCCCTTCCATGATATCTTCTGTCGCCGCATGGTACTCTGCAAATAATTTCTGATACTCTTCTTTGGATTCTTCATAGACTTCTTTGATCGAAGAACCCGGAAGAATGTCATGGAACTGATTGCGAAGCAGTACCGTCCACATCTCATGAAGTTTACTGTCCGGATATTCTTTTCCTGCTTTTTCTCCGAGGATACCGTATAATTCCAGATCCTGACAGGCAAACTCCGCGCGGCGGTTGAATCGCTTGTTGCGTGCCATCGAAGTGTAGGTTCCACGATGGTATTCAAGATAAAGTTCTCCTACCCAGTGCATCAGTTCTTCTTTGCCTTTGACATGTTCTTCAAGCTTCTCAAAGAACTGTAATGCCGTACATGGTTCCGTCTTCGGGCATCCCGGGATTCCCTTGGCAAGTCGTCTCTGATTCTCCAGCATATCTTTGCTGACACCGCCGCCACCATCTCCATAGCCGTAGCTCATAAGTACTTCCTGGTTCAGTTCTTTCTGGCTGTAACGCTGCCATGCACCCATGACCTGAGACGGATTCAGATAGCCATTGTACGTCGTAAAATGCTCGGTCTCCGTTCCGTCTTCCTGTGCTTTCGCGCCGTAATCTCTGGTCGGGATAAAATGTGTCAGCACTTCTGTCCCGTCAATTCCTTCCCACATAAAGGTATCATAAGGCATCTTGTTGCGCTCATTCCAGCTGATCTTTGTCGTCATGAAATAATCAATGCCGCTCTTTTTCATGATCTGTGGAAGTGCCGCTGAATAACCGAATACATCCGGAAGCCATAGGATCCGGTTCTTTACCCCGAATTCCTTTTCAAAAAATCTGGTTCCATACAGGAACTGTCGAACGAGTGCTTCACCGGAAGAAATATTGCAGTCTGCTTCCAGCCACATACCGCCTTCTGCTTCCCAGCGTCCCTCTCTAATCTTCGCCCGGATCTCTTCGTAAATCTCAGGTGCATTCTCTTTGACATATTCATAGAGCTGTGGCTGGCTTGACATAAAGATATATTCGGGATAATTTTTCATCAGTTCCAGCACGGTCGTGAAGCTTCGGACTGCCTTGTCCCTGGTTACACCCAGCGTCCACAGCCACGCTACATCGATATGGGTATGTCCGACGCAATAAACCGTCGGTACCTCCTGTCTTCCGCAGTACTTATCATAAAATTCTTCCTGTATATATTTTTCCGCATCTTTCAGGCTGTCATAGAATTCCCTGGAATAAGCTCTTCGAAGGTCAAGACGGCGCAGAGACTGATCCAGACATCTTATGATCAGAGTTCTGTTTTCATCGGTCTCCGGCAGAAGTCTTGCCACCTGATACGGCACTGCCAGGTCGTAATAATAAGTCTCAATCTCTGAATCAAGAGTCTTGATCTCAGAATCCATATGCAGGGAGAAATTATTGTCTCCCGAAAATGCCTGCAAAAGAATCTCGAAGCGCTCACCACCTTCTGCGCATTCCGTGAGCAGGATCTCTCTGTGATTTACATCGAGTCCCATCCGCGGCACACCATTTACATAGGCATAAAACTGCGGATTGATCGCATCCCATTCGCCTTCCCGTCCTGTCCGAAGTTCATAGACGACTTTACAGTTCCTCCATTCTTTCGGAATCACAACCTCGGTCTGAAAATAAAAATATTCCCGGTTTCCGCCCCAGATGTCCTCATTTTTGAGCGTATCCCATGAGGGAATATCTTCTCTGTCAATCGCGAGCTTCTCTGCACCTGCTTTTTTGTATCGGTATGATTCCACAGGTTTCTTCTCGCGGTAGAGCAGTTCTTCCACATCGGAGATCAGTTTCCCGACATGTTCTTTCATCAAAAACATCATTCATCCTCCTGCTTTTTCGTTTTTATCAAAGAAGACCATAAGCAATCAATGTCACCTATGGTCTCCTTTCTGCCTTTACAGGCAAATTCTTATTGTTCTGTGTGCTGCTGCCGGAATTTCTGTCGTTACCTTTCCGTCCGCAACTTCTATTACTTCTGCTACCTCTTCAAGAATATCGGTAAACTCTGCGCTTCTGACAGAAGTTCTGCCCGCGCTCAGAGTGATTTCTGAAGGTTCTTTTTCAAGATTATACAGTCTAATAATGATGCCGTCTCCGTTTTCTGCTTTTTTGAGTACATCGACTTTGACATTTCCTGTCACATTCAGAAGGTTCTCTGACAGTGGCAGTTCTCCCTCATGTACACTGTTTGAAACAGCATACAACGGATGAATGAAGCGGTCATATTTCTCTGTCAGGTCTTCTTTATCCCCGACAGCCGTAATGCCGATCTTCATGTAATGTTCTCCCTGATCCGGGGTCGGGTCCGGGTCATACGGAGCTCTCAGTAACGTCAGAGATACCGTATTGTCATATCCTCTGAAACCATATTTGCAGTCGGAAATCACCGCAATTGAACTTTCTCCAGCATCAACAGCCTCCATGCATCCAAGACACGGAACATCCTGTGCCCATCCCTTACGGTCAATGATGCCTCCCGGAACGGTACAGCGGTAGGTATCTGTCTGATAGGAAACCGGAACACGGAATACAAGCTGCGGAATTCCTTTGGTCTTATTGCCAAGCTCATGCCAGTCAAGTTTCACATTGAATTCCAGCACACTGCTGTCCGCTTTCAGGAAAACTTCTGCCTCAATCCTGGATGCCTCAAATTTCAGTTCATAGGTCACACTCTGGCAGATCTTTCCGTCCGTTCTCTTAAGGATTGTAACCGGATTTGTTTCATTCAAAAGGATATCTTTTTCATACGGTCCGATTCTCCACGCCGTCATCTCATTGACAGTATTTTCCAGGATATACCGGAATCCGCCGGCATCTTTTCCGGCCAGTTCCTTACCGGTCGCTTTATCGGTAAAGGATGTAAGAAGCATCGTCATCGGATCAAAAACAGCCTTTACTTTGCTGTTTTCCAGAACGATCGGTCCATCGTTGTACTCGTCAATTCGCGGATCCATACCGCCTGTGGTAGAAAACATCTCCCAGTCGATATCAAGCTGTGCTTTTTCTTTCTGGCTGATCACATACGTCGCGTATCCGAATGCCGGAACCTCCACTTCCATAAGGAGTGTAAAGTATTTGTGTGCCCAGTAATTCTCAGGATCTTTTATCACCTGAACCGGTACTTCATTTTTCTTTTCATCAAATGCACAGATTTCAGTAAGATCACCGTCCCAGTCCCAGAGAACGATTTTCATACATTCTTTTCTCGTATACTGTGTCGGGTTAAATACCGTCATAATACGGTTATGTCCGTAACTGTTGCTCACAAATCCTGACAGGTATCCCGATTCATCACCGGTTCCGAATCCAACTCCGGCACCAAATGAATAATCTTCTTTGTCTTTGATTCCAAGTTCTTCTGTGTTGATCTTTGCACAGATCTCTTTCATGGCATGAGTCGTATTGACCTGCGCTGCAGCCATTGCACGCTGCGTTTCACCCAGTGCATGCTGGTAGGTTCCGATCACACCGGAGCCCGGCAGAATATCATGGAACTGATTAAACAGAACCTTCGTCCACGCATTTTTGATATCAGAAGGAGTTTTGTAATCTGGCACAAGCACACCAGCCATAGTGTCGGCAATATCTGCCTCACTCAGTCTGTCCTCTCCGAGTTTGTTCGCACGTTTAACCCTTGCCTGTGTGGTATAGCATCCTGAGAAGATGTAATTCAGTTCCTGCTCTACTACCGGGAACTGTTCTCTCTTTTCTTCTAGACTTGCATAAAATTCCCTCAGTGTTCCAAACTGAATAGTCGGCATCAGTGGCCATGTCTGCATTTCCAGCCAATGCTCGATTTCTTTTCTTGTCGGTCCGCCGCCATGGTCACCAACACCATAAAATTTCATGGTCTTTGTGATGCCGTATTCTTTGCAGAAAGAAGGGACAAATCCCAGAGAATCATATCTTGCAAGCTCATCGTTGTACCATACCGGCTCACGGTAAACCAGTACTTCTGTCCCTGACGGTGCTCTCCAACGATAAATATGTTCTTTGTGATAGCCACGGCAATGATAATAATATTTCACACCACCCTGAGAAAGAATCTCCGGGCCATTTTCTGCATGTCCAAATGTATCCGGTTCAAAATCAATATTGAGACTTTCTTTGTCAATATCCAGTAATTTGGACAGGTAATTTCTGGTATACAAAAGATGTCTTGCCATGGACTCTGCCGAGGACATGTTCTTGTCATTCTCAACCCATGTAGATGCGGTTACTTCCCAGCGTCCTTCCTTGATTCTCTGCCGGATTACCGGAAGGAGATATGGTGCATACTCTTCTACGATTTTGTACACAGATGCCTGTGACTGCGAAAATTTGAACTGTGGGTACTCTTCCATCAGTTTGAGCATGGTTTCAAATGTGCTGACTGCCAGTGAGACAGTCTCATTGAAGCCCCACATCCAGTTCATATCAATATGTGCATGTGCGATCAAAAGAACTGTCAGTTCTTTTGCCGCCGGAGCCAGAAAAGAGAGTTCCTTTTCCAGCTCCGTGCAGATTTCTTTTGTAATGCATCCGTTTTCAGATACATAGGAATCCAATTTCTGTATCGCTGATGCAAGAACTTCATCATGTTTTCCTTCTTTTGCCCTTGAAAGTTCAAGAAGATACTGAAGTTCTGAAAGCAGTCGCTTTCCCCATATTCCAGACCAGGCGGTTTTCCTGAGTCTATTGTAATTATCTATCATGGTCATTAATTTTTCCTCCCAGTTTTTCGTTTAATAACAGGCAGTCTGTATCACAGGATCAGCCTTTCGCTCCACCTTCCATTGCAAATCCCTTGGACATGTATTTCTGTGAAAGTACATAAAGGATAATGGACGGAACTGCATAAATGATCGAGAATGCAGCCAATGAACCATAGGAAATTGTATGACTTCCGAAGAATCTGTACAGTGTAACAGATGCCGGCATCTTTTCGCTGGTGATCAGCAGCAGGAACGGTGCCTGGAAATTGCCCCAGCAGTTGGAAAATACAAAAATACCTACGGATGAAACACCTGCAAACATCAGTGGAATAACAACTTTGGTAAGTGCTTTTAACTTGCTTGCTCCATCAATCCATGCAGCCTCTTCCAATGAGATCGGCACAGAATCCATAAAGTTTTTCATCATCCAGATTGCATAAGGAAGGTTTGCTGCTGTCATAAATAGAACAACACCGGCAAGATTATCGTACAGCTTTACCATAACAAACAGTTTGTACACCGGTACCATGACAGTTGTGATTGGTAAGGATGTCATAAAGAGCATTCCTAGCATGAAGATTCTTTTATATCTCATCTCATATCTAGAAAGCGGATATGCAATCAGACCTGCAAGAACAACGGTAAGGACTGCGCTTCCCAAAGACAGAATCAGACCGTTTTTCAGTGAATACCAGGTTGTGCTGGATGTCAGGATATCTTTATAGTTATTAAGTGTCAGATCCGGTATCTTGGCAGCGATATTCGCATTGGAATCCAGAGATGCAAGGATAACCCAACATAATGGCAGAATAAACAATATAGCAAAAATAACAAGTACAATATGGGAAAGTTTTTTTTCTTTTTTTCTGTTCATATGTCACGCCTCCTTTCCGTTCATCTTTGTATAAATCAGACCAAAAATTGCCGAAACAAGCAGCAGAATCATAGAAATAGCTGTTCCATATCCAAGCTCATAATTCTTAAATGCCTTCTGATACATAAGAATCGGAAGTGTCTGTGTCGCATCTCCAGGTCCACCTGCAGTAATGATCCAGATAAATCCGAATGCACCAAGTGTCATCAGTGTGGTGAGCATTGCGTTTGTCATAATCGTGTTCTTAATCAATGGCACCACTACATACAAAATTGTCTGGAATTTACCAGCTCCATCAATCTGTGCTGCCTCTTTGACATCACCGGAAACATTATCAAGTGCTGCCTGATATACCATCATGGAATAAGCTGTTCCGCGCCAGATATTTCCTACGATGATAGCGAACATTGGCATTTTGTACAGCCAGGAGATTTTTTTAATTCCAACCACTGCAAGAATTGCATTTAAAGTACCCTTATCTGTAAAAAAAGAATACACACAAACTGCACTTACAACTTCAGGCATAACCCAAGCTGCCAGAAAAACCGGACCTGTGATTTTTCTGAACAGGGAGTTCTTTTTCTGCATCAGATATGCGATGGTAAATCCAAGTACGTTCTGCCCGATTACGGATGATACGGTAAAGATCAGTGTTCTTATCAGAGATCCTTTTACTGCGGTATCTTTAAAAAGTCGTATGTAATTCTGTAATCCGGTAAATTCTAGATTAGCTGCTTTGCTTCCTGTCAGTGACAAGTTTGTAAATGAATAGAAAATCGTCATCGCTACAGGAAGGGCAAAGAAGAAAATCATTACCGCCAATGCCGGACACATGAATGCTATAATTAATTTTTTGTTTTTATTACCAGTCATCTTTTCCTCATCTTTTCTTCATTTTGTCTGCTTTGCTTTTCATTTCTGTTTTAATTCTTAATGGGGTCACCGCCCAGTCTTTTTTCAGCTTTGCGATGGCCCCATTATCATTAAACTACAACATTTTCGTCAGAGAATGTGTATCAGTGTTCAATTGTATTCTCTTCTCCAACCACGCTGATTACATTATCTTTATATGTATTCATTGCACCTTCTGCATCCATACTTGTTGCAGCATCTTCACTCATCTGCGCGATGTAGGTGGATACAGATGAATAAACTTCGCTCTTCGGACGGAATAAAGCGTTGTCAAGGAAGGATTCAGCCGTTTCCATAAATGGTTTGGAAAGTACGTCCGGATACTCACTCATATCGATTGTAGGAAGGTTAGACTCAGATGTAATATATGTGTAGTAATTTTCCGGTTTCATCATTTCAGTAAGGAATTCAAATGCAAGTTCCTGATTTTCAGACTTTGCAGGTACAGCCCATGCCCAGCCGCCTGACATTGTGATAGTTCCATCACCGGATTCTGTAGGCATTGGGATGAATTTCAGGACATCTGCATAATCTGCCCATTCATAACTTCCCCCTTCCTGGTAGTTTGCCGGGAACCAGCTTCCTACAAGGTAGATACCAAGTTTACCTTGACGAAGGTAATCGCATGCATATCCATCACTTCCTGTATCAAGCATTTCAGAATATTCACCGGTAAGTTCTTCATCAAACAAAGTTGCCACAAACTGGTTTGCATCTTTAATGCTGTCGGAGCTTACAACCCATTTTTCTTCTTTTGTGTCATACAGAGAATCGTTTCCGTCTTCTGTTCCGTAAAGAATCATTTCATATCCGTTCATGCTGGCTGCTTCGCCGTTTGCTTTACCAAGAATCATCCAGAATGGAATAACATCTTCACATTTTTCTTTAATCTGGCGGCATCCATCAAGTAATTCATCCCAGCTTGCCGGCTGCCAATCAGCGCCAAGACCTGCTGCTTCCAGAACTTCTGTATTTACTACAAGTCCTCGGGAGTCTGTACAGGATGGAATTCCATAATAGCTTCCATCATAATAAGTAGCTGCTTTTGTTGCCTCTACATAGCTTTTTCCATCGTTCCATGCATCATAATTTGCAAGGTAATCATCCAGATTGGCAAGATATCCTGCCGCCGCATCAGATGTCAACTGGAAAGTATCTTCATATACAAGATCACCACACTGGGAATCATCCTGCATCAGAAGCTGAATCTTTGTAAGATAATCACTATCTGTGGATTCAATTTTATTTAAAACAAGTTCTACGTCATCTTTTTTGTCCCAGTTTTCATAAGTCTTGTTGATGTATTCTTCGTAGGTATCTCCCTGCTGAGTTGTTACCGGACGATAGGTGATCGTCAGTTTCTGTTTGCCATCCGCTCTTACAGTCAACCCGCCACATAATGAACTAATGCATACTGCTGTCAATAACACAGCCATAACTTTTCTTTTCTTCATAAAATAATCCTCCTGTCTTTTCATCCATTACGATTGTTTTATTTGTTTCCTAAGTTTTCCCTCATATTCAATTTTCAGTCTCATCATGTTTGCCTGTAATTTAAAATGCATCGGCCGATCCAATGTAATATTGCATAATAAATTACTTTTTTTATGTGTTTCTTTGTTTCATTTGATGATATGATTGTAGAACATCTTTATTTGATGTACAATAAAATATATCTGAAATACGATTTTAAATATATGTTATTTTTTTATCATTATAAAAGGAGGTTTTCATGAAGGAGCACGATAATATCCAGCAGAAATATATTGAATGGGAAGACCATTTCCAGACAACCAAAGAGAAGGTGCATCTTACCTATAACGAACTGAAAATCCCTGGTTTACGACTTTTCGGTATGCTACATCCTCTGACTGCTACCGAACCCTTAAGATTGCATATTCACTCTCATGCCTTTGAGATTACCTTTGTGACACAGGGTGAAATGGCATTTTACACAAATGGCATAGATTATACAGTTCCCGGCGGCAGTGCTTTTATCTCTTATCCGAATGAACCACACAGCACAAACCAGATACCGCTGACCCCGAAGCAGATCTACTGGTTTCAGCTCGATATCAGTGACCCAGAAAACTTTCTATTTCTCAGCCCGCCGATTGCCCGCAAGCTGATCGATGACCTTTACAATATCAACAAGCATATGGTCAGTACCGATAACAAAGAAATCACACAGATTATGAAGCATATCTACGACCAGTGCATGGGAGAGCGCAACAGTCTGGAGATTGCCAGCTATATCATAATTTTTTTGCAGCGTCTGATCTACTTCTCCCAGAATGAAATCCAGCACCGCTCTTTTGACATTGATCTGGCGGTTTCCTACATTAACGAACACATTACCGAAGAACTGAATCTCACAGAGATTGCCAGACAGAGTATGCTGTCTCTTCCGCAGTTCAAACAGAAATTCAAAAGCTACACCGGTACTTCACCAAGAAACTATATCAATATCAAGAAAATTGAATATTCCAAGGATCTGCTCCGAAACGGTACTTCGATCACAAACACCGCAATGCAGCTCTCCTTCAATACAAGTACTTACTTTGCAACGGTATTTAAGAAATATACGCTACTGACCCCATCGGAATATGTAGCCAAGTGCAGGAACAAGCGCAACGCTTCTCCATCTTCCGGTGACAGTTCGCAATAAATTTCTGTTGCACATGGATGTAAAATATAGTAATGTTGGTATTAAGAAGTATCCCTCATACTTCATTCAGTCCATCCCTTGAAAGAACACATAAAAGGAGACAATATTTATGAGCAGTTTCTCTTCAATCGATGCGATGATTTCCAAAGTAAAAGAAAGATTTGGTGCTGAGCACAAAATCTCTGTAATGTTTGAAAACTGTATTTCCAATACTCTTAATACAACGATCCACCGTGACGAGCAGGGACGCATTTTCGTCATTACCGGAGATATCCCCGCCATGTGGCTGCGCGATTCTTCCTGCCAACTGCGGCCGTTTCTCTTATTTGCCAGAGAAGAACCTGCGATCCGTGATATCATTGTCGGTCTTCTCCAAAGACAGATGGAATGTATTCTAATTGATCCGTATGCCAACGCTTTTAATGAATCTGCAAACGGCAATGGTTTTCAGGACGATGATACACAAATGAAGCCGGAACTCTGGGAGCGCAAATATGAGATTGATTCTCTTTGTTTCCCATTCCTTTTGTCCTGGCAGCTCTGGAAAAACGCCGGCTGCACAACTCAATTTGATGAGAACTGGTACCTAGCCGCCCATACGGTTCTCGATCTGTTTCACACGGAGCAGTATCATGAAGAAAAATCCCCTTACAGATTCCAGCGTCATAACTGCGTCTATACGGATACCCTGTCCAGAGACGGCAAAGGTGCTCTCGTCAAAAGCGGTACCGGCCTAATCTGGTCCGGTTTCCGTCCAAGTGATGATGCCTGCACCTACGGATATCTGCTTCCTTCCAATATGCTTGCTTCTGTGGTTCTTACGGATATGACAGAGATTGCCGCTAAAATCTATCATGACGATGCTTTTGCCGGACAGCTTCGCGCCCTCGCATCCGAGGTAAAAGAAGCCATTGACAAATACGCCCTCGTTCCGGGACATAAGAAAGAATTTTATGCTTACGAAGTAGACGGATACGGTCAGTATCACATCATGGATGATGCCAATATTCCGGGACTTCTTTCCATGCCGTATTATGGCTACTGTACACCGGATGACACGCGTTATCTCAATACCCGTGATGTAATCTTAAGCGACTGGAATCCATATTATTACAGCGGCAAAGTTCTTCACGGAATCGGAAGTCCACATACTGCTCCCGGCTGTGTATGGATGATGGCACTGTGTATTCAGGGGCTGACCAGCCAGAGCGAAGAAGAAAAGCAGCAGATCCTCGATATGCTCTGTAATGGAGATGCCGGAACGAATCTGATGCACGAATCCGTCAATGCCAATGATCCCTATGATTATACGCGTCCATGGTTTTCATGGGCAAACTCTGTATTCTGCGAATTTATCATGCAAATAATCGGGTACTCCGTAATAATCTGAATATACAAAACCGGTGTCAGGAGAATCTCCCGACACCGGTTTGTTATTTCTTAAAACTTATTCTTTATTCTTCTGTCTTTCCTGCGGTTTCTTTTTCTTTCATTCTGGAAAAGACCATCTCATATCCGTCATTTCCGTAGTTGAGAGAACGGTTCACACGGCTGATCGTCGCGGTGGAAGCACCGGTCTTCTCTGAAATATCCAGATATGTGCGTTTGTCTGTCAGCATCTTTGCAACTTCAAAACGCTGTGACAGAGAAAGAAGTTCATTGATCGTACATACATCCTCAAAAAATGTATAACATTCTTCTTTATTCTTCAGACAAAGGATTGCTTCAAATAAATGATCAACCTCTTCTGTTCTGATTTTTTTACCCATAATCCCTGCTCCTTTAGTTACATTGTTTGTACTGTTTCATATACATGGTATTTTAACACTTTAACATGCAAAAAACAAGGACTATTTTGACGCATTAATTGTAGTTGTTTTTTTCTGATGAATCAAGTATACTTAAGAACAAATGTACGTGTTTTATAATTTTTGATTCAGAATGGAGCATCTGCTATGGATTTATTTGAATATGCCAAATCAAAAACACTTGACCGCGAATCTCCACTGGCTTCCCGGCTTCGTCCGACTACGCTGGATGAAGTCGTTGGGCAGGAGCACATCGTTGGCAAAGATAAATTACTGTACCGTGCGATCAAAGCTGACAAGCTGACTTCTGTTATTTTCTATGGACCTCCCGGAACCGGAAAGACTACCCTTGCCAAGGTAATCGCAAATACTACCAGTGCAAGTTTTACCCAGATCAATGCGACAGTCGCCGGTAAGAAAGACATGGAAGAAGTCGTAAAAGAGGCACAGGACCGTCTTGGCATGTACGGCAAAAAAACGATTCTTTTCATTGATGAGATTCACCGTTTCAACAAAGGCCAGCAGGATTACCTGCTTCCATTTGTGGAGGACGGTACGATCATTCTGATCGGTGCAACTACTGAAAATCCTTATTTCGAAGTAAATGGAGCTCTCCTTTCCCGCTCCATCATTTTTGAACTGAAACCTCTCAGTAATGAAAATATCCGCACGCTGATCCTCAGAGCCGTAAATGACTGCGATAAAGGCATGGGAAATTATGGTGCCGTAATTGATGACGATGCCCTGAAATTTCTGGCTGATATGGCAGGCGGTGATGCCCGCAGTGCCCTGAATGCGGTAGAACTTGGTATCCTTACTACCCCCAAAAGTGAAGATGGTTCTATTCATCTGACACTGGATGTTGCGTCTGAATGTATTCAGAAACGAGTCATCAAGTACGACAAAAAAGGCGACAATCACTACGATATCATATCCGCCTTTATCAAAAGTATGCGTGGTTCCGATCCTGATGCAACAGTCTACTATCTTGCCAAGATGCTCTACGCCGGAGAAGATGTCAAATTCATCGCCCGACGTATCATGATCCTCGCCTCAGAGGATATCGGAAATGCAGATCCACAGGCATTGCAGGTCGCCGTTGCTGCCGCACAGGCTGTTGAACGTGTCGGCATGCCGGAATCACAGATCATCCTTTCTCAGGCAGTCACTTATATGGCCTGTGCTCCAAAGAGTAATGCCGCTGTCAATGCCATTTTTGCCGCCATGGATTCTGTGAAACACACACAGACAACTGTTCCGGTTCACCTGCAGGATGCTCACTACGGCGGTCATGAAAAGCTCGGCAAGGGAATTGGATATAAATATGCTCATGACTATCCAAATCATTATGTTGATCAGCAATATCTTCCTTCTGAGATTGAAGGTTCTCATTTCTATGAACCAGGTGATCTTGGCTACGAAAAAACGATAAAAGAATATTTACAAAAGATAAAAGGGTGATATATGCTCTAAGTGACTTCTTAATCATGATTGTGTCATGGTTAGTGAAGCAATCACTTAGAGCATTTTTGTTTCAGGAGGTACAGCC